>FWPU01001442.1_pt1 | contig 70957 bp, 56 predicted proteins | sample 2228361 | NCBI WGS metagenome assembly FWPU01 (sample SAMEA103939777, study PRJEB20133) | metagenome | reverse complement strand
TCAAGAGGCGGCGCTGGGGCTGTACTTCTACAACGCCCGCTGGTACGACCCCTTCCTGGGGCGCTTTGTGCAGGCGGATACGGTCGTGCCGGAGCCGGGCAATCCGCAGGCATTCAACTGTCATGCCTACTGTTTCAATTCGCCGCTCAGGTACATTTTGATTTTTCTCGGTCGCTCCAGTCCCCATAATTCCCAGCTCGAACGTGGTCGGAAATGGCCCTAAAGCTGATGGCCAGTGGGGCCCTACGGCCGGCCGGCTGGGTTAACATATATCGGGCATTTGTGGCTCGTCGTAAGGGTTCTTCGCCGGGCAACCAAGGGAAGGGCCAATAGAGCCTGCAGGGAGTTACGTCTATGATTGACCTCCTATTGAAATCCGTGTGGCAAAAGGAACATCCGGCCGGGGAATGTGGCAAGACCAGCGCACAACTTCCGGCTTGCTGTTGCATTGGGCCCGTGAAGCCCGATAAAACAGGAACATCGGACAGGCGTATCCCAGGATTGTTTGAAGTGGGCAGAAATAGCATCCGCTTTTGACATCAAAACAGGGCCACTAGACAGGGGTATCCCAGAATGCTCCGGCAGTAGGCCGGAGGGAGATGGGGCACGGAGACTCCCCGGCGCAAAAGCCTCCGCGCTAGGTGACAGAGCGGAAATCCCACCACGTTCATGTAGCAGCCCTCGACCCGCTCCGCCGGGGAAAACGGCTCATCCTGGATGCCGTAAGCGCCGGCCTTGTCCTCCGCCTGTCCGGAGGCCAGATAAGATTCCAGTTCCTCTTCCCCGTAGGTACGCATCCAGACCCGCGTGGTGACGACCTGTATCTCCACTTCCCCGTCCCGGCACAGGGCCACGGCCGTATGGACCCGATGCATCCGGCCACGCAATATCTGAAGCATCCGGCGGGCTTCTTCCTGGTCGGCCGGCTTGCCCAGCACTTGCCCTTCCACTTCCACCGTGGTATCGGCCGCGATCAGAAGTTCGCCCGGCGATAGAGGGACGGCCAGGGCCTTTTCCCGGGCCAGCCGGGCTACCATCGCTTCCGGGGTTTCGGTGAGAAGGATGCTTTCATCCACGGGAGCCACGCGGATGAGATAAGGTAACCCTAGCACACCCAGGAGTTCCTGCCGGCGCGGAGAGTTCGAGGCCAGAACAAGCGTCATCATCGGCGTCACGTGTTTTCAAAGCGTCCTGGCCGGCATTTTACCATCGGCCGAGGAGGGCGTCAAACGTGTTGTCTAAGGGCTACCGCGCTTTGACAGCCCGCTCCTCCCGTGGTATCATATGGCAAAAGAGTTCGCTCTAGCGGAGACGGAGAAGATGGCCAAGACGATCCTTGTGGTCGAGGACAGCCCGGACATCAGCCGCTTGGTGGCACATATCCTTCGCCAGGAGGGGTATCAGACCGTCATGGTGGACGATGGTCCGGCCGGCTGGGAAGCCTTCCAGCACCTTCGCCCCGACCTTGTACTCCTGGATGTCAACCTCCCTGGCCTCAGCGGACTGGAACTTTGCCAGCGGATCAAGGGCGTCTCCGAAACACCGGTGGTCATGCTGACTGTGCAGGCCGAGGCCGAAGCCGTTCTCCGGGGACTGCGGGCCGGCGCGGATGCCTATTTGGCCAAACCGTTCGAGATCGGTCAGTTGCTGGCCGCGGTGGAACGTGCCTTGCGGCCCCGTATCCGTCCGCTGTCTGCCCGGAAAGGGGGGGAAGGTGGAGCAGAGAGTCCTGGTCATTGACGACAGCCGGGAGATGAACCTTTTTCTGGCCCGCTTTTTACAGGAGGAGGGCTTCCAGGTCTTTACCGTCTCCGATCCCCGAGAGGCGATGGCCGTCTTTGAATCTTTCCAACCGGACCTGGTGCTGTTGGACCTCAACATGCCATACATTGGCGGCTGGGAGATCTGCCGGCAGATTAAGGCAACCCGGCCGGTGCCGGTGGTGATCTTTAGCGTGCGTGGCGAGGAGAGCGACATCATCTCCGGCCTTGAAGTGGGAGCCGACGACTACTTGATCAAGCCCTTTGAACTTCCAGACCTCCTCCAGCGGATCGAGCGCTTTTTGGGGAAAAAGCGCGGTTCTGGTGGAGGCGTATAACGACGTGCGTTCTTCCCCGGCGGCCGGCCTGGCCTGGAACGGCGTTGACCGGGGTTCGAGGTTGGGGAAAATCATCCTCAGAGGAGGCAAAGGTGAAAACCGAAACGTTCCGCGGCCGCGATTTTATCACGCTCCTGGAGTGGAGCCGGGAGGAGGTGGAAACGATCCTCGATGTTGCCCTGGACCTGAAGCGCCGCTTCGCCATGGGCGAACCGCACGATCATCTCCTCCGTGGCAAGACCCTCTTCATGATCTTTTACAACCAGAGCCTGCGCACGCGCAACTCGTTCGAGGCCGGCATGACCCAACTGGGCGGCCATGCCCATTACCTTGACCCGGAGAAGATCTATACTCCGGCCCTGCCCGGCCGCGAGGTTGCCTATACCACCGAACGGGTCTCCGACGTGGCCCGGGTGCTTTCGCGTATGGGCCACGGCATTGCCATCCGCTGCTACGGCGACCCGGTGGACTGGGTCTATGGCGGCGCAAACGAGATGATCCGCAACTTTGCCTACTGGGCCGATATCCCCATCCTGAACATGGAAGACGACAAATACCACCCCTTCCAGGCCCTGGCCGACATCCTGACCGTCCGAGAAAAGTTCGGCGGCTTTCGCGGGGTCAAATTCGTGATGTCCTGGGCCTATTCGCCCAGCATCCACAAGCCCCGGGCCGTTCCCCAGAGCGCCATCATCGCTGCCACCATGATGGGCATGGACGTGGTTCTGGCCCATCCAGAGGGCATGGAACTCGACCCCGAGGTTCTGGAGGCCTGCCGGAACTATGCCCGACGCTATGGTGGCTCCTTCGCCATCAACCGCGACATGCGCGAGGCGGTGGAAGGAGCCCATGTGGTTTATCCCAAGTCCTGGACCGCCGTGCCCATGTTCAAGCCTCCGGTGGGCGAGGATAGCCCACAGAAGGCCAAGGAGATCTTTGAGCGCAATCGGCACTGGATCTGCGACGCCGATCGGATGAAACTGGCCCACCCCGAGGCCATCTACCTCCACTGTCTCCCCTGCGACCGGGGCTTTGAGGCGACCGACGAGGTCATCGACGGTCCGCAGTCGGCCGTCTTCGACGAGGCGGAGAACCGGCTGCATGTCCAGAAAGCGGTGATGGCCCTGACCATGCGTTGAGCCGGTGTCGCCTGCGCCGGGCTTCAGGAGTAGGGATATGGCCAAAGTGCCTGTTCATCCGTCTGGGCCGGCCCTGTACCCGATTCCGGTGGTCCTGGTCAGTTGTGGGACTGAGCGGCCCAACATCATCACCCTGGCCTGGGTGGGCGTCGTTTGTTCCGAACCGCCCATGGTCGGGATTGCCGTGCGTCCCGGTCGCTATTCCCACGGCCTGATTCGGAGCGCCGGGCAATTCGTCGTCAACCTGCCCACCGTTGCCCTGGTTGAGGCGGTGGACCACTGTGGCACCGTCTCCGGGCGAGACCTGGACAAGTTTGCGCTCTGCGGGTTGACGCCGGCCCCTGCTTCCAAAGTGCAGGTGCCGTTGATCGCCGAGTGTCCGGTTCACCTGGAGTGTGTGGTGCGTCAGAGCCTTTCGCTGGGCAGCCACGACCTTTTTCTCGGCGAAATCGTCGCCGTACAGGCCGACAGGGCGCTTCTCGGAGCCGGAGGACAGGTGGACTGGAGACGGGCCGATCTCCTTTGCTACGTTGCCCAGAATTACTGCGCGGTTGGCGAGCGGGTGAGGCGGCGGACATAGGCAGCGGGTGGAGCGTTTCGTACGCGATAACGGATGGAGGAAAAGATGGATCTCTATGGACGTGACCTGCTCTGTACCCAGGAGTGGCCCGAGGAAGGGCTGCTGGCTGTGCTGGATCTGGCGGCCAGGATGAAGCGGGAGCGCTTTTCTCCCCGCTGGAGCCGCCTGCTGGAGGGCAAGACCTTTTTCATGTTTTTCTACAACCCGTCGGTGCGTACCCGTCAGTCGTTCGAGTGTGCGGCCACCGAACTGGGCGGGCATGCCCAGTATCTGGAGCCAGGGGCGATGCGCCTGAAGATGGCCACGCGGGCCGGCGAAACGGTGGAAGATGCAGCGCGGGTGATGAGCCGCTATGCCGCCGGCATCGGCATCCGCATCCTGGAGGACAAGATCGGGGCCTATGGCGAGGGCGATGCCCTGTTGCGCGAGTACGCTTACTGGGCCGACATCCCGGTGATCTCCATGGCCCACGACAAATTTCACCCCTGCCAGGGGCTGGCCGATCTGATGGGCTGGGCCGAATGGCTGGGGAACGGGCCGGGACGAACCCTGGACCTCTCCGTTCTGCAGGGGAAGAAACTCCTTCTGACCTGGGGACACGGTGCCTTGGCTCGTTCCTGGTGCAGCGTCCAGGAAGCCTTGCTCATGGCCTCGCGCTTCGGCATGGACATTACCCTGGCTTATCCCGAAGGGTACGACCTGGATCCCCAGGTCATCGCCTGGACCCGGAAAAACTGTGCCGCCCATGGACGAACTTTCGAGATCCTCCATGACCCCGATCGGGGTTACGAGGGAGCACAAGTCGTTTATTCTCGCCACTGGATGAGTCCTCAGGCTTATGGGGGCGGCGTTTTCCACAAGGAAGAAGAGATTCAACGGGCTTTGCAGCACCCGGAATGGATCTGTACGGCCGAACGGATGGCGCGGACCGAAAACGCCATCTTCACCCACCCGATGCCGGTGGATCGGGGGCATGAAGTGACCGATGAGGTGGCTTCCGGTCCGCGTTCTTGCATCTATGACGTGGCCGAAAATCGCCTGCACGTCCAGAAGGCGATGATGGCACTGACCATGGGCAACTGGTAAAAACCGTTACGGGCCCGGCGGGCTCTTCCGCCGGGCCCACCACTTTTTGAAAGAGGAGGAAAGAATGACCGGGAAAGTTGCTGTGGTGGCCATCGGCGGGAATTCGCTCATCAAGGATAAAGACCACCAGACCGTCCCGGACCAGTATGCCGCTGCAGCCGAGACCTGTCATCACATCGCCGGCATGATCGAGCAGGGCTGGGATGTGGTCATCACCCACGGTAACGGCCCCCAGGTGGGCTTTATCCTGCGACGTTCGGAACTGGCCCGGCACGAGTTGCACGAGGTGCCCCTGGATTCCTGCGGGGCTGATACGCAGGGGGCCATCGGCTACATGCTTCAGAAAGCCCTCTACAACGAATTTCGCCGGCGCGGAATTAGAAAATGCGTGGCTACCGTAGTGACCCAGGTCCTTGTGGATCGGGGCGACCCGGCCTTTCGCAATCCGACCAAGCCGATCGGTTCCTTTATGAGTGAGGAGGTGGCCCGGGAGCGGGCGCAGGCAGAAGGTTGGGTGGTGCGGGAAGATGCCGGCCGCGGCTGGCGTCGGGTAGTGGCTTCCCCTCTTCCCAGGCGCATTATCGAACTGGAGGCCATCCGCTCCCTCATCGAGCAGGGCTTTGCCGTGATCGCTGTGGGAGGCGGGGGTATCCCGGTGGTCGAAGATGAGAACGGCGACCTGGTGGGGGTGGAAGCGGTCATTGACAAAGACCATGCCTCATCCCTTCTAGCCCGCAGCATCCAGGCCGACCTCTTCCTCATCTCCACGGCCGTGGAGAAAGTGGCCCTGAACTACGGCCGGCCGGAACAGCGCTGGTTGGACCGGCTGACACTGGACGAAGCCCGAAAATATTACCAGGAAGGTCAATTTCCGGCAGGCAGCATGGGGCCAAAGGTCCAGGCGATCATCGAGTACCTGGAAGCCGGGGGCAAGCGGGCTATCATCACCAACCCGGAGAACCTGGAACGAGCCCTTCGGGGAGAAACCGGAACGCACATCTTCCCCGATTGACCAGGGTGCAGGGATGTCCGTTCTCTGGCACAAGGCCTGGCGAGACCTACGGGTACGGCCGGCCCGTTCCTGCCTTACCCTGGTGGGCATCCTAATCGGTGTAGCCGGGGTGGTGGCGGTGGTGATGACCGGCCGAAGCCTCACCTGGGCCCAGCACCAGGCCTACCGGCATCACTCCCAGGCCGACCTGACCACCTGGGTCTGGAGCGCAAGCGAAAGCGACGTCCGGGCGTTGGAGTCCCTTCCTGGGGTGGCCGCTGCCGAACGCCGCGCTGTGGCTTATACCAAGTGGCGGGCCGGAAACCGGTGGCTGGACATCCAGCTGGAGGGCATCGAGCGCTTCGAGGACGTGCGGGTCAACCAGATGACCCTCCTGGAGGGACGTTTCCCCGGGCGGGGGGAGATCGCCCTGGAGGGAACGGCCCGCGACCTGTCTCCGCTTCGGATAGGCCAGCAGATCGAAATGCGCGGGCCGGCCGGAGAAATCCTCCTCCTGACCATAAGCGGCTTCACCCGCACCCCTTACTACCCCGCGGCCACAATCCTGCGCTTTACCGTGGGCTATGTTCCTGCCTCTACGGTGCGCCCTTTCCTGGGCACGCGGGGCGATAACCGACTACTCATCCGCCTGCAGGATTCGGACCGACGTGAGGAGATGATCCTTCAGGTTCGGGCCCTCCTGGATCGCCGTCGCCTACCCTATGGGTCCTTCCAGGTCCATGACCCCGAGACCTTCACCGGCCACCGGGAACTCCAGACCCTCCTGCGCCTGATGACCGCCTTTTCCATCCTCGGCGTGGTTATCAGCGCTTTTCTGGTGACGAACACATTGGCGGCGATTGTGGCCGAGGAGGTGCGGGAGATCGGGATCTTGCGGGCCCTGGGGGCAACACGGTGGCAGATCTTGCAGGTTTACTTACGGACCGGCCTGGTCTATGCCCTGGTGGGAACCCCCCTGGGTCTCCTCGCCGGACACCTGGGGGGGGGGTGGCTCATCTCCTACCTGGGTTATCTGCTCAACGTGGACGTGGGTCGTTTGACCTTTGACCCGCTGGCCAGTGGGCTGGGTGGGCTGGTCGGACTGGGGGTGACGGTGCCGGCCGCTCTCTTCCCGGCCTGGGGGGGAAGCCGGGTGACCGTTCGCCAGGCCACCACCGGATACGGTATCCGCATCGAGTCCCCCCGGGGCTTCCTGAGCCGGTGGTCTCTCTCGCCGCTGTGGAACTTTTCCTTCCGCAATCTGGCCCGCCGGCCCATCCGAAGCCTCACCACTCTCCTGGTTGTAGCGGTGGCTGTGTCCGCTTTCCTTTCCTCGCGCATTACCCTGGCCTCGCTGGAACGCTCCATCGTTGCCCTCTTCGACGTCTATGCCGCCGATGCCTGGGTCTGGTTCGACGCGCCGGTGGGCGATAGATTTGCGGCAGATTTGCGCACGATTCCCGGTGTGGAGGCGGCCGAGGGTTGGAATATCTCCTCCTGCATCCTGGGAGGCGAGTGGGTACGGCTATGGGGACTGCCGCCCCAGACGACCCTCTACCGCCATGATCTGGTGGCCGGCCGATGGTTTTTGCCCGGGGAAGAGGGGTCCACCGTCCTTTCGCTGGACCTTGCCCAGCGGCATGGATATGAGGTCGGAGATCTTGTGGAGTTCGAGATCGGCAGAGAGGTACTCCGCTTCGGTGTGGTCGGCATCGTGCGGGATGAGGCCATCTTCGGCCTGGGCGACGCCCCGATGGGCAAGGTCTTTTTGCCCCTAAAGGTGGTGCAACGAATCTATGGGATGTGGGACTTGGTTTCTTTCTTTGCGCTCAAAATGGAACGGAATGACCGGGATTATTTGCATGGTGTGCTGGCGGGGATCGAGCGCAAATTCCGCACGCTCCATCCGACGACGGAGGCGATGTACGTGGGCTATGACCAGGCACGGGAGGGGACGCGCATCGTCGGCGGGCTTTTGAGCGCAATGGTCGCCATCATCGGTGGGGTGGGGATGGTGGGCATTCTGAACACGCAGACACTGAACGTGCTAGAGCGCCGACGGGAGATCGGGGTCTTGCGGGCGCTGGGGGCGCGATGGACGCACCTTTGGCGCTTCTTTCTCTTGGAGGGGGTGATTTTGGGCGCGCTGGGCTTTTTTCTAGGCCTTCCGGCCGGCTGGGCACTGGCACATGGACTGGTGGGCATTATCAGTGCAGCCCTCATCACGTTGCGCTTCACCTTGCTCCCCATAGATGTGATGTGGAGCCTGTTCTTCGCCCTCCTTTTGAGCACGTTGGCCGGATTGTTGCCGGCCCTGGCGGCGGCTAGACTGCGCCCGGTGGAGGTGTTGCGCTATGAGTGAGCCTGTGCAGGTGCGGCCGGCCTGCCCGGAAGACCTCGAAACCGTTTCCCTCATCCTGGTCGAGGGGTTCTATAGCAAATTCGAGGCAGCCTTTCGGGGTCGGATGGATCGGGCCGCACGTATCATCGCCCGTACCCTTCGGGCGGAGATGCGTCGGAGGCTGTCAGGGCTGTATGTGGCCGAACGGGCCGGCCGAGTCGTCGGGACGCTCTCTCTGCGTCGCCGGGAGGACCCCGAGGTGGCTTCCTGGCCGGCCACTTGGGTTCTTTTCCAGGAACTGGGGCTTTGGGGTGGGCTGCGGGCCATGTTCTATCTCGCTTTGGTGGACCAACCTGTGGGGAGGAAAGATGTTTACGTCTCTGACGTGGCCGTGGAAAAGGCCGCCCGTCGGCAGGGAGTGGCCCGGGCGATGCTCCGGCATGCAGAGAAAGTGGCCCGCCTCTGGGGGAAGGAGGCACTGGTGCTGGACGTCAGCGCCGGAAACGAACCGGCCCGTCGGCTTTACCTGAGCCTGGGGTACACCGAAGAGCGGGTACGTCGCTCCCTGCTGACGCTTTGGCTGCTCCAGATGGGGGAATGGGTGCGGATGCGCAAGGTGCTGGAATAGGCCGGGCAAACCGCTTTGCTTGCCGATAACGATATGATCTATGTTGCCGTAGGGCGATATAACATCGTGAATGACCCGCTAGTCTCCGCCCAGGTATTCAAGAGATAATCCTACCCTTTCTTCCGCTTTGGCCCTCAAATAGCCCTACGCCCCTCCTCCCGCAACCGTGCACGGGCACGGCGACGCCGCGCCCATACTGCTGATTTGTGTCTCTTCTCGACCATATCACGGGTGGATCGGCCGGCACGTTTTCTGATGAAGGCTGCCCACCAGTCGGCGCTTTGCGCCGCGAAGTGCAATGGAGCGGCATCAGATGCAACACCTCCTGGCCGGCGGGGCCGGCCTTCCGAATGAACACGCAGGGATCACGTTCTAGCAAGCGCGCGTTGGCCCGCCATGTCTCTTACAACCACCGACGCCGACGTGGACGCCTTTGCCGATGCCTTTTTGCAACCAGTTTCGCAACATCTCCGCCTGGTCAACCCTTTCGAGCACTTAGATGTCCGCTATCATCGCCTTCGGCTGCGCGCCCAGAAGTGGGCGAATACCCCACCCGTGCCCCATCCCCTGCGCCATTCCTTCGCCACCCATCGGCTGGCCGTCTGATTCCTCATCGGCCGTTGCGCATCACCAGGGGCAGGTACAGGCCGTAGGGCGGCGCGGCCGACCGGACGTTCAGCGTGACCGGCACGGCCCAGAGGGGATGGAGAGGGTCGTTGGAGGCTACCTCCAGGCTCGTCGTGTACAGGCCCTCATCCAGGCCACCGGCATCCAGATGCACCGCGACGGTCATGCTCTCCAGCGGGGCCAGTGTTCCACCGAGCGGGCTTGCTTCCAGCCAGGGGACGGGCGGGGCTTCACCCAGAAGCCAGTACAGCCTCCCCGAACCTTCGTTTGTTATGGAAAGTTCGCGGGTGGTGCTCAGTCCGGCGGTGAGGGTGATGGAGAGGGCCGGGGGCGAGACGACCACCGTCGGGGAGAGCGGGACGACCGTTACCAGGACCTGAGCCAGGTTGTTGGCGGGGAGGGGATCGGGAAGGGAAGATTGTCCCCAGACCGTATTGAGCAGAGGGCCGGTGTAGGAGGGGGAAGTGGTAAAGGTGAGGCTCAGGCCGGCGGCGACCGGAGGGCTTCCGGCCGGCAAAGAAAGGGTGCAGGTTACTTGGGCGTGGGATGGTTGGGCCTGGCATCCGGCCGGCGCCTCAATGAGGGCGACGGCGGAGGTAGGGAAGACCGTGTCGGTCAGGGTGACGGCCAGCGTCCCGGTAAAGGGTCCGGCGTTGGTGATCGTCAGGGTGAAGCGCAGTGCTTCCCCGGCGCCTGTAAAGGGAGCATCTGGAGATTGGCCCACCATAAGATCGGCATACGAGGAGGGGGTGGTGAAGACGGTGGTCCGTTCCAGGGCATAGGCTCGGAGGAAAGGATGGGCCCAGGAGACGGCGGATAGGATTCCGGTCTCGCTCATTCCGGCGGTAGCCGTGGTCGGCACGCTTACCCGGACGGCGACGGTGGTAGAAGTCTGGGGAGCAAGTTCTACCGGAGAGGAGGTGACCAGGATAGACCAGCCGGCGGAGGAGGAAAGGGTGAGGGTGTAGGTGTCGGTGCTCGCCCCGGTGTTGAGAAGTTGGTGGGTATGGGTAACGGTCTGGCCGGGGGGGGCCGTCAGGAGCGAAACGGCCGGTAGGAGGGAAACCCCGCCGGGTTGCATCACCTCATCTGCGCCGAGGTCGTACCCCGCTCCGGAGGGACGCCACTGGCCGTCAATGTCCACGAAGAGGTCGGTGCCGGGAAGAGTAAGGGCGATGGGGATGCCGGAATCCACGGCAGGGGAATTTTCCCGAAGGTGGTACGGGTTGAAGCAGGCCGGCATCTCGCCGATACAGGTGAAGAGGGGAGCGCTGTAGACGTTGGTCTGGCCCAGGTCGAACTCGCCCGGGCCGGCCGTATTCTGTCCGTTTCCCCACCAGAGGGTGCCGCGTAGGGTAGCCCGGTTTTCCAGCGGAGGGAACCAACCGGTGCTCTCCACATACACCCCGACGGTGTGGCTGACGATGATCGTGTTGGTGAAGGTGGGGAGGCTGGGGATGGGAGGGATCGGCGGCCAAAGGGAGCCGGGACGGTGGGTGAGGTAGATGCCCTCCTGTCCGGCATTCTGGGCGATGGTGTTATGGAACCCCTGAGGGAAGGAGGCCCAGAGGTAGAGTCCCCCGCCATGGCCGGCGGCCTGGTTATCGGCGATGACGTTGTTGACCAGGCCGGCTACAGAAAGGTGAAAGTAGACGGCTGCGCCGTCCACGGCCCGGTTGTAGCGGATGTAACTGTTGGCCAGGATGGGAATCTCTTCTGGGAGGAAGTTGATCGGCCCGTCCAGGTAGAAAGCACCGCCGGCCTGGGATGCCGTATTGGAAAGCACCCATGTGCCGGCCAGGCGAAGCGCCCCTTCCAGACTGTAGACGCCGCCTCCCCGTTCGGCTGCATTTCTCTGCACGAGGCCACCCAGGAGGCTCGGCGCACCGCCCTCTATATAGAGGCCCCCGCCCTCCTCAGCCTGGTTATCCTGGATGATCACCCCGCTCACGAGAGCACGGCTTTCCTGCAGGTAAAGGCCGCCGCCACGAAGGGCGTTTCCCCCCTGGAAGACAAGGCCCAGGAGGCGGGCCTGGCTACCTTCGATGTAGGCGTTACCGCCATGGGTCCCGCTGCCGTTGAGAAAAGAGAAGAGTTCCAGGGTCGGGGTGATTTCTCCGCCGAGGATCAGGCCGCGGCGCAGGCCTTCGCCGTCCACGGGAGCGGGAATGAGGGTAGGAGTCCAGGTGTGGATCGGGGGCAAGTCGACATGGGTGTAGGCATAGCCGCCGCGTAGGATCAGGCTTTTTTGCAGGGTAACGACAGCACTTCCGTCGCCGGTGTAAGTGGCCGGAGCGAGGTTATCTAACGTGGCGACGCGAATTTCCGAGCCTTCGGGAGCCAGGTCTACGGCCCGCTGAAGGGTACGGCAGGGAGCGTTGTAGGTACAGGGGTTGGCATCGCTGCCGGATACGGAAGAGACATAAAAAATACCCGGCTCTGCGAAGGCCGGTCGGGGTTGATTCAGGTCGCCTCCGGACAAGGTCAGGATAAGAGCAAGGAACAGCAGGAGCGACAAGAAGGCACGCCGGTGAGGGACGCAGCGGCGCTGCGTCCTGACTGCTGAGGCGTGAGGGGACGCACCGAAGTGTGCCTTTCGATGGGCGTCCACCCTTTTCCTCACCGAAGCAACAAGCCGGCCGCGTGACGTTTCCGGAAGAGGGAGGAATCTTTTCGTCACGAAAACGACCACCCGGTCGGAGAGGACGGGTGCCGGATACATCGAGGCCGTCGCCCGTCCTCGGCAGGTAGGTTTATTCCCGGCCCTGTGGCAGTTCCACCTCGATGATGGCCGGAATCAGGCGCACCCCGACCTCCTGGGCAGCGCGCAGGCGCAGAAGGCCGTCTACCAGTTCGTAGCCGCCATCGCTGGCCCGGCGCACGCGGATGGGGCGAAGCCGTCCGGAGGCTACCTCGTTGAGGAGGCGCATCGGCAGCGGTTTGTTCATCTTGCGCACGTGGCGGGACAGGACGACCCGGACGCGGTCGGCCTCGACCTGGATGGTTCCGGCGACCACGGCCCGGCGCGGCTGGGGACGAATCACGATGGGTATCAGGGGAAGTTTTTCGGTCTTGGCGGCCCACAGGCGGGCGGCGGCGCGTTTTCCCCGCCCAAGGGTGTAGCGCCCGGAGCCATCAGCGGTTACCGCCAGCGGCGGGAAGACCCAGCCGACGTTACGGACCTTTTTCTGCGCTTCCAGAGCCCGTGAGAGAAGGGGATCAGGGCCCTGGATGGTCTTGGGATCCACCCAGAGGAGTTCCCAGCGGGGAAAGCGCGCCGCCACGACGACGCGCACCTCGGTCAGGCCGGCATCCACCGCCGCAGCCAGGGCAGCAAAGCCGCGGGCCAGGACACATTCATCGCCCATCTTCCAGACCTGGATTGGCCAGGGAGGCTGGGCAGTTTCCTTGGCCCGGCGCACGAGTTCGGTATGGTCTTCCACGATGGTGGCGCGATTTTCCCAGTCGGCCAGATGGACAGGGTTGCGCAGGGTAATGCGCTCGATAGGGACAACCTCATACTTCGGGGGTCGGATCCGTAGCCTCGACCGGCGCCTTCGGAGCTCACGCGGCAGCCGGGGCGGCCGTTCGAAGCGTTCCGGACGCTCCGGCCGACCCGGCCTTTCGGGTCGCTCCGGCCATTCCTGCTGCCAGGGGGGACGGGGGCGGTAGGGATAGACGCCTCCGACCCCTGGACGTTCGCCCGAAGGGCGAATCCATAGCGGAACCCGTGGGAAATCTTTTCTTCTGTCCACTGCATCCCTCTCCTTGGCTAGTGCCCAGGGAAAGACCTATGTACATCCCCTGGGTCGTACTCTTTCCCAAAGACCTTGCTTTTTCTGTCCCGGCGTTTCGGTGGCTTTCTCATCCACCTGCCGCTTTCCGACGGTGTAACCCTACCTGGCGCTGCCCTGGTTTCCAATAGGGTTTCAAGGTAAATACATTATACCACACACCGTCCAACCCGGCAAATACTTACGAGGGGCACAAGTACGGGCGCAACATAGGGTCGCAACCGGGTTGCGCCCGACTCGTTTGACGGAGAGGGGAGAATGTGTTAGACTGGGAATCGTAGAGGCGTGTAGGGGCGCGGCGGTGCCGCGCCCGTACTCAAGTCGGACGGATGACGCACCGCAATCCGTACAGGCCCGGTATGGGGCTTGGGCGTTGCCGATAAAGACGACGAGGTGATACGATGAAGGTGGTTTTCCTCCAGGATGTGCCGGGGATCGGACGGGCCGGCCAGGTGAAGGAGGTGGCCGACGGTTATGCCCGGAACTATCTCTTCCCCCGAGGGTTGGCCCGGCCGGCTACGGCCGGAGCACTGCGGCAGGCCCAGGAAGAAGAGGAGACCAGGCGGCGTCGCCAGGAGCGAGCCCTGGCCCAAGCCCAGGCCCTGGCCGAGCAACTCCATCATTTGACCCTGTGCTTCCAGGCCAAGGTGGGCGAGCAAGACCTTCTCTTTGGCACGATCACCAGCGCCGACATCGCCGAGGCTATCCGGGAAAAGATCGGCGTGGAGATAGACCGGCGCAAGATCGAGATCGGCGAGCCGATCCGTCGGCCCGGCATTTACTCCATTCCTATTCGTCTCCTCGGCGACCTGGAGCCTCGGGTCAACGTCGTCGTCGAACCGGAGCCGTAAGGGGACTTCCCTCATCTCCCGCCTTCTCTCCCAGGAGGGCTTAGGGGGTGAGGGAGAATGGGGGGACGATGGAAGGTCCGGTGGAACGTCCCGTCCCGTACAATCTGGAGGCCGAACGCAGCGTGCTGGGGGCCATCTTGACCCACCGTGATGCCATCATCTCGGTGGCCTCCTGGCTTTCGCCGGAAGACTTTTACCGCGAGGCCCATGCCTGGATCTATGAAGCCCAACTGGCCTGCTACCTGCGCCGGGAACCGCCCGACCTGGTGACGGTGGCAGAAGAACTTGCGCGGCGTGGCCGGCTGGAAGCAGTCGGTGGAATACTCTACCTGAACGCCCTGGTGGATGCCGTGCCCACCCCGGTGCATGTGGAGTATTACGGCCGCATCGTCGAACGCTGCGCCGTGCTGCGGCGGCTTATCGTGGCTGGCGGCCAGATCGCCGCCATCGGCTATGAAGCGCCCGAGGACGTGGACGAAGCCCTCAGCCGGGCCGAGGAACTGATCTTTGCCATTTCCCAGCGACGGGTAACCCGCGACTTTGTCCCGATTCGGGAGGTGACCTCGGAGTACTTTGACCACCTCAGTCGGCTGCGGGCCACCCACAGCGGCGTCATCGGGGTGCCCACCGGTTTCCGCGACCTGGATCGCATCCTGGGCGGCCTGCAACGTTCCGACCTGATCGTCCTGGCAGCCCGGCCGACGGCCGGCAAGACCAGCCTGGCCCTCTCTGTGGCCCTGAACGTCGCCCATCAGGGCGTCCCCGTGGGCATCTTTAGCCTGGAGATGTCGCGGGAACAACTGGTGCAGCGTTTCCTGGCGATGGAAACCGAAATCGATTCTCACCGTCTGCGCCAGGGTTTCCTGAGCGATGAGGAGTTCCACCAAGTTTCCGAGGCCATGGGCCGGCTCTCGGAGACGCCCATCTTCATTGACGATACCCCCGGCATTCCGATCACCGAACTGCGTAGCAAAGCCCGCCGATTGCACGCCGAGGCAGAAGTGGAACTCTTGGTGGTGGATTACCTCCAGCTCATCCAGGGCCGGCGCACCGAAAACCGGGTGCAGGAAATCTCCGAGATCAGCCGCGCGCTCAAAGGCCTGGCCCGCGAACTGGATATCCCGGTCCTGGCCATCTCCCAACTCTCCCGTTCGGTGGAACACCGTACCCCCCATATCCCTGTCCTGGCCGACCTGAGGGAATCGGGCTCCATAGAACAGGATGCCGACGTGGTGATGTTCATCTACCGTGAGGAGATGTACGACCGGGATACCGATAAAAAGGGCATCGCCGAGATCCATATCGCCAAGCACCGCAACGGGCCCACCGGCAAGGCTTATTTGCGTTTCTTCGAACAAACCACGCGCTTTGCCGGTCTGGAACGCTACCGCGAGGAAGAGGAAGCACTGTGAGCGAGCCGTTTTCCGGCTTTTCTACCCGATGGGAAGATGCCATCCCTCTGCCCATCGAGCTCTTTACCCGGGTCCTGGCCGAAGTGCAAGAGGTGGCCGAACTCAAGGTGCTCCTGACCGTCTTCCGCCTGGTAGCCGCACAGAAGGCGCCGCAGGACCATCCCCGGCCGGTCAGTTGGGAGGAACTGCGCCGGGACGACGTGCTGCGCCAGGGCCTCTCCATCCTGGGAAGCGAGATGACGCCGGAGGAACGCCTGGACCGGGCTTTGGAGCAGGCTGTGGCGCGGGGGACGCTTCTGCACCTGGTGGTGCAACGGGGTGGACATGCCGAAAGCTGGTATATGCTCAACACCGCCGCAGGCCGTCGTTTGGCCGAAGAACTGACCAGGACCCCCGAGCGCCTGAAGGACACACCCCTAGAAGGGGCAGGAACGATCCGGCTAGAGATGCCCACTATCTTCCGCCTGTACGAGGAAAACCTCGGCCTGGTGCCTCCCCTCCTGGTCGAGGAACTGGAGGAGGCGGCCCGAACCTATCCGCCCGACTGGATCGAGGAAGCCTTCCGCGAGGCTGTCGCCCATAACCGCCGCCACTGGCGCTACATCCGGGCCATCCTGGAACGCTGGGCCCGTGAGGGCCGGGTGGAAAAGTTTGGCCGGCGCGAGCGGCCCATAGACTTTGAGAAATATACCCGAGGGGAATATGCCGATCTCTTCGGAGAGGGGACGGAAAATTGCCCCGGCCAGCGCGATGGAAACCCCAAGGAAACGCCCTCGGGGGGATTGTAGCCCAAGTGGCCGGAGCGGGAGGACGGCGATGAAACGCATCGGCCCCGAAGACCTGGATATCCCGATCGCCCGTTCGGGACGGGCAGAGCCGGACCTTGCGCTTCCGGATTGGGCGCTGGAACTTCCCAGACGGCAATCACCTTGCCCGATCTGCCGGGGCGCCGGGTATCTCGTCAAAGTCGCGCCCGACGGCTCCTCCGACTTGGTCCCCTGCCGTTGTAAACGCCGTGAACTCCAGGAAAGCGACTACCAGGAGTTGCAGCGTCTGAGCAACCTGGGGCCGTTTGCCGACAAGACCTTTGAGACCTTTGACCCGGATGTTCCCGGCGTGGCCGAGGCCTACCGGGCTGCCCGCGCCTATGCCGAAAATCCCGGTGGATGGCTCTTCCTGACAGGGAACTATGGTTGTGGCAAAACGCACCTGGCCGCCGCCATCGCCAACGAGGCCGTCCGTCGCCACATCAAGACGCTCTTTACCATCGTCCCCGACCTGCTGGACCACCTGCGTTCATCCTATGCTCCTACCAGCCCGGTGCGCTTTGACCAGCGCATCGAGTCGGTGCGCACCGTTTATCTCCTGATCCTGGACGACCTGGGCACAGAGAACGCCAGCCCCTGGGCCGGGGAAAAACTCTACCAGATTATCAACTACCGCTATAATTACCGGCTGCCCACGGTGATTACGACCAACCGGGACCTGGATGCGATCGAACCGCGCATCCGTTCCCGAATCTGCGACCGCCATCTTTGTCGCCACATCCTGATTCGGGCCGAGGATTACCGCCGCCGAGGAGTATCGAGGCGCTGATTGCTCTTTGGAGATCCCTATGCTCTGGGCTACCCTGGCCTCGACGATCTTTTTCGCTACCCTCCTGTGGTGGCTGGACAAGTATGAAAAGGAGCCCTGGGGACTTTTTCTGGGAGTTTTTTTCTACGGTCTGGTACCGGCACCGGTTCTGGCCATCATCTTCGAGGTTGTCTGGGAGGAAGCCCTGACCTTTCCAACAGAGCGTTTCACCAGCGGGGTAGTGGCTCCCATCGTGGAAGAAAGCCTGAAAGGACTGGCCCTTTTGCCGATCTTTTTCCTGTGGCAACATGAGTTCGATGGGGTGATGGACGGCCTGCTCTACGGAGCCACCATCGGCCTGGGTTTTGCTCTGACGGAGAATGTCCTCTACCTTTTTGCTCTGGAAGAATGGGAGATCGTCCTCCTGCGCATTCTGCCTTTTGGCCTCAACCATGCCCTCTTTACCGCCTTTACCGGGCTCTGTCTGGGGCTGGCCCGCCGATCGAAACGGCCGCGGCGGTGGCTGTTCTTCTTTCCGCTGGGCCTAGGGGTGGGCATGGCCTTTCATGCCTTCCATAACCTAAGCGTTGGAGAAGGCCTATCCGGCTTTCTCCTGGCCCTAACCGGCGACTGGGGGGGAATTATCCTGATGCTGGTCGTAATCCTCCTGGCCTGGAAACAGGAACAACGCTGGCTGCAGCAGGAACTGGCGGATGAGGTGGCCGCCGGTTTCCTTGCCGATGCCGAGTGGCAGACCCTCATTTCCCTCCGCCGGAGGGTCCGAGCCCGGCTCTGGATATGGCGACGCCACGGCTGGAAGGCTTTCCGTCTGTTGGGCCGCTTCTTCAACCTGGCCTCCGAACTGGCCTTTTATAAGCACCACATCCGGGCGGGAACGAAGGGACGTTGGCCGGCCCGGGAACTGCCGGACCTTTACCGGGAGATCGGCCGGGTGCGCCAGGAGTTGCTTCGGCTACAAGGGGAGGCAAGATGATCTCCGTTCGCCGTTGTTGCCAGGCGGCCGAATTGGCCCTGAAATTAGGCCAGGTAGAGGCCGCCATCGCCCTCTGTCGGCACGTCCTGGCCCATCGGCGTGGCTATCTGCGGGCTCACCTTTTGCTGGCCCAGGCTTGTCTGGAGCAGGAGCGCTGGGAAGAGGCCCGGGAGCGTTTCCGTCTGGTAACGGCGGTGGATCCGGAGTGTGCAGAGGCCTGGAGCGGCCTGGGGGTGATCGCCCTGGCACAGGGGGATCTGGAGACGGCGGCGCACTCCCTGGGGTGGGCCCTGGAGAATGCCCCCGAGTCGGAGGAGATTCGGGAGGCCCTCCGGCAGGCTCTTTCCCGGAGGTCCGGCCGGCCGGTGCCTTGCCCTTCCTTCACTCCGGCCTGCGTGGGCCGTTTCTACCTCCGCCGGGGACTGTTTCAGCCGGCCTGTGAAGCCTATGCGATCGCCCTGCGGGATGACCCCGACCGCGAAGACCTGCGTCTGGCCTATGCCACAGCGCTTTTTCTCGTCGGCCTGAGGGAACAGGCCGACAGCCTGATCCGGCCGTTGCTGGGACGGACGCCCCGACCGCTCGTTGCCTTGCTCCTGGCCGCAGCCGGCCGCTTTCTGCAGGGGGAGGTGGAAGAGGGCCGGCGTCTCTGGGGGGAAGCCCGGGCCTGGGACCCGGAGGACACGCGGGCACAGTCCCTCTTTGGCGAAATGCCCGGTCTGCCTTTTCCCCCGCCCTCGCCCGAAATTCCCGTCCCCGAGTCGCTCGCCCTGGGCGAACTCCTCGCCATGGCCGGCCGGATAGAGCAACAGGGCCAGCAGCGGGGGGTGGAGGCCGTCGGGTCGGGTTTTGCCCCTTCGGGTCCGGTCCAGGAACTTGCCTCCTATGCCGACCGGTTGCGGCTCCTGCCTACCCGCCCCCTTTCTCCGGGCGACCCCGACCTGCGTCGCTTCCAGGCCGTAGTACAGGATATCCACCGGCGGCTGCTGGGTGGGGAGGCACCGCCCGTGCCATCCCCCCGCCTAACAGCCCGGGAACGGCGGCCGGTCGAGGTGCTCCTGGCCTGGGAAGAGGGGTTGAAGATGCGTTTCGGCGAAGGTACGGCCCGGGTGGACCTGGCCCTACAGGAGTTGGCCCGGGCGGCGGAGCAGCGGGGGGTGGTCGGCCGTCTGGTCTACCTGGACCGTCCCCCTTATCCTGAGCTGGTCCGACCCGATCCCCGCGATCCTCAGCAGATCAAATCTTTCCTGGACGAACTGGACCGCCGGCTGGGGGAAGAGGGGCTGGACTTTCGCTACCTTTCGCTGATCGGGGGAGATGACCTTTTGCCCTTTGCCCGGCTGGAGAACCCCAGCCAGGATATAGACGAAGTGGTCCTTTCCGACAACCCCTATGCTTCCCGCGACCCGACCTATCTCATCCCAGAACGGGCCACGGGCCGTTTTCCCGATGGAGGGGGGAGCAGCGAGGGTCTGCTGGTGGCCTTGCTGGAACGGGCGGCGGCCTGGAGACGGGGGGAACGACCTTCGGCGGCACCTGCGGGTTGTCTGGGGATGTTTTTCTCCTGGCTTCCTTTCCTCGTCCCCCTTCCTAAGAACAGTTCACCGCACCGCCGTTTCGGGCTCTCGGCCCAGGTCTGGGCCCGGGCTTCCCAGGAGGTCTTTCACCTGCTCCCCGGAAATGAGCCGCTGTACCTTTGCCCGCCGGACCGCGTTCAGCCCTCTTTCCTGGCCGGCGTTCCGCTGGCCTACTTCAACCTGCATGGCAGTGCCGAATCCCCGAACTGGTATGGCCAGCGTGACCTGAGCATCTCGACGGAGGGACCGCTAATGCCGGTGGCCCTGACTCCGGAACAGGTCCCGACCGGACAGGTCGAGGGCATGGTGGTCTTTACGGAGGCCTGCTACGGGGCCTATATCCCGGGAAAAACTCCTTCCTCCTCCCTATCCCTGCGGTTTTTGGCCGAAGGCGCCATCGGCTTTGTCGGCTCCACGGTGATCTCCTATGGCGTTTCTGCCCCCCCGCTGGCCGATGCCGACCTCCTGGGGTACTTTTTCTGGCAGCATGTCCTGGCCGGGGAAAACCTGGGAAAGGCCTTGCTCCAGGCCAAGGTGGACCTGACCCGGGAGATGTATGCCCGTCAGGGCTACCTGGACGGGGACGATATGAAAACCCTCCTCGAGTTTGTCCTGTACGGCGATCCGCTGGCGGCCCTGGGGAACTCCTCGTCCGTCCCTAAGACCTCTTCCCAGGCGGTCGAATTTCCCCGTCCCCCTCTCCTCTGCGGAAAACACGCCAAGACGCTGGCCCTGCACCAACTCTCCGAGGATCTGGTGGAGCGCGTCCGGCGGAGCATCGCCTGGCTCCAACAGGATGCCGAAGTGGGAGAGATCGAGGTGGCCCTGCGGGTCGGATGCCCGACCGGTGTCTGCAACGTGTGTCGGGCTGTTTGGGATCGCGCCGAACCCGACCCCGAGGCCCTCTTCTTTACCTCTCGACGGGAGTTGCAGGCCGAAGACGGCACCCGAATCCTCCAGTGGATGCGGGTGGTGATGGACCCCGGCGGCCGTGTTACCAAGATGGTGGTGACGAGGTAGGAGATAGCGGTGATGGAAGACCTCACTCAATCACAGGTCCGTTCGTTGGAAGAAGAGGCCCAGGCACTCAAGAAGGAATTGCTGGCGCTTCTATCCCACCTGGAGAACACGGTCCGGTGGTCGGAGACAACAGTCCCCCTGCCGAAGGTCAAAGAGGCGCTACAGAAGAGTTGCCTCCTCCTGGAACGCATGGAGCCGGCCATGCAGGCGCTGCGTGAGGACATTGCCCAGGCCCGCCGCGAACGAAACCAGCTTTCCACCCTATACGAGATCAGTCAAGTGTGGAACTCCACCCTTTCCCTATCCCCGCTCCTGGAACTGGTGATGGATCGCCTCATTGCCGTAACCGGAGCCGAACGGGGCTTTATCACGCTTCTGGACCCGTGGAGCGGCGAACTCCGCTTCGCCGTGGCTCGAAATATGGACCGGACGGCCGTCGAAGGCCGGGATTTCCAGGTCAGCCGTGGAGTGATCGAGCAGGTGGCCCGTGAGGGACAGCCGGTCTTGACCGACAACGCCAGCCTCGACCCGCGTTTCGCCGATCGGGAAAGCGTGATCTACTTCGGCCTGCGTTCGATTATGGCGGCCCCCCTGCGGGTCCGGGAACGCTTCCTGGGGGTAGTCTATGTGGACAACCGCATCCAGAGCGGCATCTTTTCCCAGGAAGACCTGAACCTCCTGGTGGCCTTTGCCAACCAGGCGGCCATCGCCATCGAGAATGCTCGCCTTTTCGATGACCTCCAGCGCACGCTCCGGGAGATCACCGAGATCAAGAGTTACATGGAAGACATTTTTGCCAGCGTGGACAGTGGCATTCTGACGACCGACCTTGCCGCGGCCATTACCACCTGCAACCGGGCAGCCGAGGAGATTTTAGGCCTTCCCCTTCAGGAAGCGAAAGGCCGGCGCTTCCATGAACTCTTTGACGAGCGGCCGGCCCTGGAACTCTCTTCGGCCGTGCGCAAGGTCATCAAGGAGGAAGCCCGGTTGCGCGATTACGAGGTCAGTTGCATCCTGCCCTGTCGGGGGCAGGTCACACTCAAATTGCAGGTGACGCCGCTCAAGGATGCCCAGCAAAAGACCATCGGCGCGGCGATGGTGGTGGAAGACCTGACGGAGGAGCGCCGGTTGCAGCAGACGTTGAACCGTTATCTGGCTCCTTCGGTCGTGCAGGAAGCGTTGCGCATGGCGGCGACCGGGCATTTTCCGCTGGGCGGGACGCGTCGGGCGATGTCCATCCTCTTTGCCGACGTGCGCGGGTTCACCGCTTTTTCCGAACGTGTGTCGCCGGAGGAACTGGTAGACATCCTCAATGTCCATCTGACCGTGGCCGCCCGCGCCATTCTGGCGCAAGGGGGAACGCTGGACAAATTTATGGGAGATGCAGTGATGGCCCTTTTCAACGTGCCGGTGCCACAGCCCGATCACACCCTGCGGGCGGTGCGAGCGGCACTGGAGATACAGCGGCGCATCGCCGAACTGGAAGAGCAGGGCCGGCCGGCCTTTCGCTTTGGGGTAGGGGTACATATGGGAGAAGCGGTGGCCGGCAACGTCGGCTCACCGGAGCGGCTGGATTACACCGCCATCGGCGATGCCGTGAACCTGGCCAAGCGCCTCCAGGAGAACGCCAAAGGGGGACAGATCCTCCTCAGCGCCCCGGCTTACCGGGAGGTGTCCCCCTGGGTTGAGGCGCGCCCGCTCGGCGTCGTTTACGTCAAAGGAAGGGAAGAGCCGGTGGAGGTGTACGAACTTCTGGGCCTGAGGGAAGGGCCGGCGTCGGCGGACGCTTCGGCTTGACGATACGCTGCCCCATCAGCCGCAGTGCGTACTCTACTCCACCCTGCAGGTCGCTTCGGGTGACCAGCCCGCCCAGGTCCACCCCCAGCCCGACCACCGTCTGGGCTACCTCCGGCTTGATTCCCACCAGGATGCACTCGGCTCCCAGCAGGCGCACCGCCCGCGTGGCCTGGATCAGGTAGTTGGCCACGCTGGTGTCCACCACCGGCACCCCGGTGATGTCTAGGATAACGGCACGGGCCCGTTGGTTGGTGACCCCCTCCAGGAGCACTTCCATAATCTGGGTGGCACGCTGGGAATCGATCGTTCCCACCAGCGGAAGGACCAGGATGCCCTCGGCGATAGGCATGAGCGGCGTCGAAAGTTCGCGGACCATATCGAGCAGCCGCCTCTGCTGCTCGTTGGCGGCGCGCAGTTCCTCCAACGCCTGTTGCGTTTCCTCGAAGAGACGGGCTTTCTCGAGGCCGACGATGATCTGGTTGGAGACGGCCTGGAGAAAGTTCAGGTCTTGCTCGTCAAAGGCAAAGGGGCGATAACTCTGTACCACGATGGCTCCGATGACCTCTTCCGCCGAGCGCAGCGGAACGCCCAACCAGGTGGCGGCCGGTTTGCCGCTGCCCATCGTCGAGCGTTCCACCGGGTAGCGGGCAGCCTCCTCGACCATGTTGCGGATAAAGACCGGTTTGCCGGTCTGCAGGAGGTAGCTGGTAAAGCCCCTTTCACCCAGGACCAGGTCACGGTAAAACACCCCTTCGTCCATCACCAAGGGTGCCTTGAGTTCCCCGGTCTGGGGGTCGCGCAGGGCGATGAAGAAGCCGTCCGGGCTCATCAGTTCCACAATGACGTCGCAGAGGGCGGTGATCATATCTTCCAGGCGCATGGCCGTGGCCGTGGCCTGGATGACCCGGTTGAGAGCGTTCAGGTTGGCCAGTTGTTCGCCGCGTTCCCGGAAGAGGATGGCGTTGCGCATAGCCGCAGCCAGTTGTCCGGCCAACGTTTCCATCGCCGCCACGATCTCCTGGTCGAAGGCATTTTCCTCTTCGGCCTGGATGTCCAGGGCGCCGATCACGCGGTTGGCAAAGGAGATCGGTACGCACAGTTCCGAACGTGTCCGTTCTTCTGCGTCAAAGCCACGGATGTAGCGCGGATCCTCCAGCACGTTGTTGCAGAGGACCGTCTGGCCGTTACGAATAGCCCAGCCGATCAGACCTTCACCAAGTGGCTGTCGGTAGCCCCAATCCATGATTCCGGCATATCGTCCCACCAGGGCGCCGAGCACCACTTCCTGGGCCTGCTCGTCCACACGAAAGACGGCAACGTTATCGAAGCCAAAGCCCAGCTGGATGGAGCGGGCCAGTTCGCGCAAAAGTTCGTCCAGTTCCAGGATGGCGGTCACCTTACGACTGACTTCGCCGATGATGGCCAGGTGGCGGGCTTTGCGCGATTCGCTTTCGCGCAGGCGAAGGCGCTGGATGGCCAGGGCGGCCTGGGTAGCGATGTTGGTGAAGAGGGCCAAGTGACGGGGGGTAAAGGCCTCTTCGCGCTCGTAACTCTGCACGGCCATGGCCCCGATGACCTGTTCGCCGGCCAGCATGGGGACACCCATATAGGACTTGGCCGGCCGGCCCTTGCCCACGATGCCCTTTTCGGCCAGGCGTGCGTCAATGTCCTTATCCAGGAAGAGCGGCTGGCGGGTCTGGACGATATAGGCGGTCAGCCCCCCTTCGGCAATAGGGCGACGAAAAGCAGAAACATCCCGTTGTCCCTCCTCCACAAAGTAGGCAAAGTCGAGTTCCTGACGGGCCTCGTCATGGAGGGCCACATAAAAGTTGGTTGCGTCCATGACCCGCCCTACCTGGTGATGGATGGCTTCCAGAAGTTTCTCCTCCGATTCGGCCATCAGGATGGCTTGGGCTACCTCGTTGAGGATGGAGAAGTCGGCCAGGCGTTCGCCCAGTTCGCGGAAGAGGCGGGCATTTTGCAGAGCCACGGCTACCTGGCCGGCGATGGTGGAAAAGAGGGCCAGGTCCTCCTCATCGTAGAGGTTTTCCTGCTCATAACTCTGAATGGCCATCACTCCGACCACCTTGTCGGCGGCAAGGAGCGGTACGCCCAACCAGGAGAGGGCCTGTTCGCCCAGTTGAGGGATGTTCTGCTCCTGCTTGAAGGTCAGGTTCTCCCGCAGGTTGCGCAGGAGGATCGGCTTACGGTTGCGGATGATATAGCCGGTCAGGCCGGCCCGTACCTTGTGGGTGGTCGGAGGCAGTCGTTTTCCCCGTTCGATCTGAAAGGACAGGGTCCATTCATCGGTTCCTTCCTCGTAGGTGGCGATGTAAAAGTTGGTGGTGTCGAAGAGGCGCTGGACCTGCTGATGGATGACCTCCAGGAGTTGGTCCAGTTCCAAGGTGGAGGAAACGGCCCGGCCGATCTCGTTGAGGATGGAAAGTTCGGTGATGCGCCGTTCGCGTTCCTGGGAGAGACGGACGTTTTCGATGGCTACCGCCGCCAGGTTGGCGATGTTGCTCAGGAGGTCGAGGTGGCGGCGGTCATAGGCACGGGGGCGGTCCGGGCTTTGCACGGCGATCACGCCGATGACCCGATCCCCGGAAAGCATCGGCACGCCCAGGTAGGACTTGGCCGGTCGGCCTACCGCTCGGATGCCCATTTCGGCCAGTTCACGCTCCAGGTCTTCTCCCAGCAGGATCGGCTGGCGGGTCCGGACGATATGCACCGTCAAACCGCCGTCGCGCAGGTACAGCGGAGATTTCTCTACCCGCTGACCATCTTCCATAAAATAATCGAACGTGACCTTTTCTTCCTCCGGGTGGTGCAGGGCCACATAGAGGTTGGAAGTATCCATCACCCGGCTGGTCTCGCGGTAGATGGTCTCCAGGATATCCTCCAGGTGGGTCGTGGTGATGATGGCCCGGCCGATCTCGTTCAGAGCGGAGAGTTCGGCAATGCGCCGTTCGTGTTCGCGGCGCAGGAAGAGGTTTTCCAGGGCTACGGCGGCCTGGCTGGCGATGGCCTCCAGGAGGTGTTGCTCGTCGGGGCTAAAGGCCGATGGCTCGTAACTCTGCACCGACACGACCCCGATAGCCCGGTCGCGGGCGATAAGGGGCACGCCCAGCCAGGAGCGGGGAATTTCTCCCAGGGGAATACCTTCCGGCGGTACACCGGTTTCGGCCAGGTCGGAGAAAAGCAAAGGGGTCCGACTTTCAAAGACCCGGCCGGCCAATCCCCACCCTTCGACCCGGCGCAAAGACATCGCCGGCAGCCGTTCGCCCCGGTCGTAGATGATGTCAAAACGCAGGCCGTCCTCTAGCGGGTCGTATAGCCCAATGGCAAAACAGCCGGTATCCATCACACGGCCGGTCTCCCGGTAGATCAGTTCGAGGAGGGAAGGCAAGTCCATCTCGGCTGCTACCGCCCGACCGAGGTTGCAGACCACCTCGAGGGCCACTTCCTGATGCGATGCCTTTTTTTTGACCATCGGCATACCTCCGGGGAGCTCCACAAGAGATGCTCCTCACGAATTCTTAGACTTGTGGCGTATTAGCCGAAAGGCACAAGATGTTGTGGTCTCGCTCATCTCAGAACCCTACAGGTAGTGGCTTTTGCCAATTACACCACATGTCTATTGTACTACAACGGTTCGCGCTTCGCAAATGTGATCCGGTCCGCTTCCCATCTCCGCCTGTCCGGCGGTCGGGGATAGACGAAGGCACTGCCCTCGCCTACCCGGTGGACATGGGATATCATGGCCGGGATGGATAGACCAGCACTTGCATCCCGGCCGGCAGGCCCGGCCGCAGCAGGCCCTGTAACTTCTCCGGCAGCGGGTCGGGGATGGAAACGACGTTGGGGTCGCCGTCGGAGATATAGCCCAGTTCGGGATGGTCCTGAAAAAAGGAAAGCCAGGTGTCCAGTTCCTCCTGGATACCCTGGGTGCGTCGGATGTGGTAGGGGTCGAAGTGGACCGAGAACGGGCTGGGCGAAGGTCCCCCGCTTACTTCGACCGTCGCCTCATAGTCATAGTGCCGGCCTTGCCATTCGCCGGCGCGAAGGAGGGCAAGGTCCTCCGGGTACAGGCCCAGCGGCACAGAAAGGGAACGTACCTCATAGCCGGGCACCAGGCTCTCAATCGTCTCTTCCGAGACGGCCAGTTGCCAGCGAACTTCTTCCGGCGTGCCCCGGCTCAGGACAAAGTGGGAAATCGTGTGGGAACCGACTTCCATACCCCATCCGACCAGGTCGCGCAACTTTTTCTCCGCCAGTTCCGGCTGACCGAAGAGGACACGGTCGGGCAGGTCTACGTCCAGCAGGACGAAGAACGTGGCCCTGGGACGCCAGTCCTGCGGGTGCCGGCGGGTCGCCTCCAGCAGGATGCCTACGGCACAATCGGGGTCCACCGTGCCGTCTTCCAGGTAGCGGAATTGTCCGGAAGAGGAGTCATCGAAGGTCAGAACGACGGGTCTCTTGCCGGCCGGCACGTCTATGTAGCCCTGGGCCAGGTCGATCAGGTTGATCGGGTAGTACCCCAATGCGATCAGCCGTTCGATGTCGGCGCGGAAGTTGGCCGGCGTGCGACTCCAGCGGTCCTCCGGTTCCTCGATCAAGTGGTATTCCAGGACCAAGACCCACCCCAACTCGTTGGCTCGCACTCCCTGTCGGGCCTGGATCGGGTCCGGTGCGGGAGATGGAGTCGGTGCCGGGGTCGAGGTCGGCGTAGGGCGAGGAGTAGACGTAAATATGGGGGTAGGCGACGGAGAAGGGGCGGGAAAGGTAGACGTCGGCGATAGCGACCGAGTGGGCTGAGAGGTATGTCCGGAGGAACAAGAGAGGAGAAAAAACAAAAGGGGCAAGACAAAGGAGCGAGAAGAGGGTTTCACCGGTCCTCCTGAGATGTAGTCCACACCACGGATCACATATCTTCCGGTAGTGGACTTTCCTGCCAGTAAAGTTCCAGCGAGCCAATGCGCACCGTATCGCCCTGCTGGACGCCGGCCTGACGGAGGGCCTCCTCGATCCCGCTGGCCCGCAAGAAACGCTGGAAGCGGTCGGAGGCTTCCTCGTTCTCGAAATCGGTCATCGCGGCCAGGCGCTCGATCTGGATGCCCCGAATACGGAAGCCTTCGCCCTCGCGCTCCACGGTAAAGGCGCGTTCGTCGGCCGGCGGTGGGGCAAAGAGGAGTGTCTCCTGGCGGGGCGTGAGGTCGTAGGCCGGTGGAAGTTCCTGGAGGAGAGCGGCAGCGCGCTTCATCAGGGCCGATACCCCTTCCCCTGTGGCAGCGGAGATGGGGAAGATGTCCTCCGGCGGGACGGAAAGTTCCAGGCGCAGCGTCTCGTAGCGGGCACGGCCAGCCGGCAGGTCCATCTTGTTGACGGCTACGAGTTGCCGTCGGGAGGCCAGTTCCGGGCTGTACTGGGCCAGTTCCCGGTTCGTGGCCCGATAGTCGGCCAGGGGATCGCGTCCATCTACTCCGGCCCCGTCGAGGATATGGATGAGCAGGCGGGTACGCTCGATGTGGCGGAGAAAGTCCAGCCCCAGTCCGGCCCCATGACTGGCCCCCTCGATCAGACCGGGGATGTCGGCCAGGATGAAGGAGAAATCGCCCACCGTGACCATGCCCAGGTTCGGGGAGAGCGTGGTGAACGGGTAGGGGGCGATCTTGGGCCGGGCGGCACTGACGGCGGCCAGAAGGGTGGACTTGCCGGCGTTGGGGTAGCCCACCAATCCGACATCGGCGATCAACTTGAGTTCCAGTTGCAGCCAGCGCCCTTCCCCCGGCTCCCCCTTTTCCGCCAGGCGGGGGGCCTGATGGGTAGAAGTGGCAAAGGCCGCATTACCCCGCCCGCCGCGTCCTCCCCGGGCCACCAGGAGACGTTGGCCCGGGGCCAGGAGGTCCACCACCCGGCCGGCCTCCGCCCCCACTCCGCGCACCACCGTCCCCGGCGGCACAGGAATCTCCAGATCCTTCCCATCGGCCCCGTGCCGGCGGGCCGACTTTCCCGGCCGGCCGTCAGGCGCACGGAAGTACTGACGACGTTGAAATGCGAGCAGCGTATTCACACGGGGCTCCGCGACCAGGTAAAGGTGTCCACCCCGCCCCCCGTCACCGCCATCGGGCCCGCCATAGGGCACATGTTTTTCCCGGCGGAAGGAGATGCAACCATCCCCTCCCTTGCCGGACTGGACGAAAATGCGTGCCTGATCGTAAAGCATCTTACAAAAATTTTACTTCAAAGGGAACCGTTTGTCAATTTCGGGCCTCCGAGACCGGATGCCGGACACACTGCAGGGGCGGGTTGTCTCCGCCCCTGCGATGGTGCGGCCGGACGTATGGAGTTTCTCACGGAATCGGCTCCTCCTGGGTCACGATAAACTTCCCCCCATCACTCCGGCCAAAGACTTCGGGGAAGTACATCTGGTAGGCTAGGCCGGGGATGACCAGGAATTCGCCGGGAACACTGGCCCGCATCAGGTAGGTGTACTCATAGGTGCCCCGGGGCAGGTAGTTGGCAAAGAGCACCACCTTTTCATCCCGCATCTCGGTGTGGGAGAACCACCACCAACCCCAGCCGTACCAGCGATACCAGCGGTCCTGTTCCTCGGCGGTCAGGTTGCGCAGTTCGGGGGCCTGGCCAACCACACTGGTCGTCTTCAGGCTCATGTCCACCCCCTCGCATCCGGCCGGAAGCGGATCCTCTACCACGACGTAATAGAGGTCATTGGGGACAACAAGGGTCAGTTTCACCTGGATCACGTCTCCCACCTTGGCCTGGGTGATGTAGGTGCCGGGCCGATCGGCCGGGCTGTACTGGCGGGCCACGATGATGCCCCGATTGAGCGCCTTGATCATATCGGCCGGCAGGTAATAGCGCAGATAAGCGGCGTAGTAGAGTTGTCCCTTGCCGGTCTGTCCTTCCTTCGGGGCATGGCGCTCGATGACCAGCCGGTTGGCCTGGTCTACCAGGAGTTGGGCGATCTCTACCTGTAACTTGCGGGTTTCAGCCAGATTTTCCTTGCGGATGTCTCCGCTTTCCAGCACCTGGCCGTTTAGAGAGACGGTGTAGGAAAAGTCTCCCTCCATTTCGCCGCTGGCCCGCATATACGCCACCAGGCCCAGAAGCGACCAGGCCGTATCCTGGGTGCTTTCCCAGTGGCCTTCCTTACGCTGGGCCATCAGCCAGCGAACGGTGTTGGGGAGGAGTTCGTTCTGGGGGTCCAGACGCGACATGGCCCAGAGGACGATGGCCGTAGACCGGATGTCGGTGTTCATGTTCCAGTAGTCGGGTTCTTCCTCCTCCCAGTGGACACCGGTGGCGCTGGGGATCGCCTCGCCGACGAGTTCACCCAGAAGGATCTTCGCCCGTTCGTCTTCTTCCTCCAGCAGGCTTAGTGCTACTGCCAGGTAGGCCTTGCCGTAGCGGCCCAGGAGGTGGCGCTTCTCCAAGAGAGCGACGGCCCGTCCGAGTTCACCCTGGCCTTCCTGTCCAAAGGTGGTATCGTACTCGGCCAGGACGTAGAGCATATAGGCCAGGCGGTTGGCTTCCCATCGCCTGTTTCCCAGGCCGCCCACGGAGGGAAGGTTACTGCGCAGGAAAGAAGCCCCCCGCCGCATGACCCCCTGATCGACCAGGAAGCCGGCCCGGTGGACCTCCAGCATGCCCTGGAGCACGTAAGCGGTCAGATAAGGGTTGCTCTCGTCTCTGAGCCACCAGCCCCAGCCACCGTCATAGTGCTGATAGTTGTAGAGCCGTTGCAGGGCGATGCCGACCAGTTGGGAAAGGCGTTGCTCCAGTTCGGGTCGGACCAGGCCCATCTCCTTGAGGATCTGGTAGGTGAGCACGTTGGGCAGGAAGCGGCTGACGGTTTGCTCGGTGCATTCGTAGGGGTAATGCTCCAGGTACTTCAGGGCGTCCTGGGTGGAGGCGGTGAGCGAGCCGTCCACCTGGACGACGAGTTCGCCCTGGGTGGGGTCGAAGACGCGTGGCAGGGCGATGGTCTCCTGGCGCTGGCCGGGGTCGGAGAGCCGGCCGGCCGTGGCTACCACCTCCGGTGTGGAGAAGCGATAGACCGGCAGAGTGTCCTCGCGGGCGTCGGCAAAGTTGCCGCCCCGAGCCGTCATCCGCACCTTGACCTCGCTCACCGGCCTGACCGTAACCGGCCAGTTCACCCGGACGCTATCGCCGGCCGGCACCTGGACGGTCCGGGTGGAAGATCCCTCCAGGGCCAGCCCCTCCACTGCCAGTTCCACCTCGACCTCCAGCGGGTCGGCGGTGTTATTATGGACGATGGTGCCGATCTCGGCCCGGTCGCCCACCACAAAGAAGCGCGGCAGCACCGGCCGCAGTAGGAGGTCCAACGTGCTCAAGACGTCCACATCGCTGCGGCCGACCAGCGTATCGGCGGTGATGCCCCGGGCCTGCATACGCCAGGTCGTCAGGTTGTCGGGGAGTTCCACACTCACCTGGGCCCGGCCGTTTTTGTCTGTGCGGACGGCCGGGGCCCAGAAGGCGGTGTCGGCAAAGCGGGTACGCACCAGGCCGGCCGCGCTTTCCTCTCCACCTCCCCCGCCCTTGCCACCGCCACGCTGAATCTCCTTTGTGTAGGCCTCCAGGGCTACCAGAAGCGGCGTGCTTGTACGGACGCCGATGCCCCGGCTGCGCCAGAACGTCTCCAGCAGGGTCGGCCCGGGTTCATCGGCCAGGGCCAAGACGGCCAGGTCGGCCAGGCGGAGGGAAAGTTCTGCTTCCACCGGGTTGCCCCGGCTATCGGTGACCAAGATGTCATAGGTGGCCTTTTGTCGGGGGCCATAGTGCTCGCCCTTGGTCACATCCCGGTCTGGGGTCAAGTGAATGGAGAGTTCCTTGGCGGCTACGGAGACGGGGAGTTTTACCAGACCCATACGGAACGAGGCGATCCCGTCCGGAGCCTGTTCTGAACCCTGGACGACGAGCACCGAGACAAAGATGTTGGGGACATCCTCCGTCCCGATCGGCACCCGTACCACCTCGCTGTTGCCCCGGAACTGACGCACCTCCGTCTCCATAATGTGGCCGCGCTCGACTGTCACCAGGGCATAGACGATGCCACCGTAGGGGGAGGGGACGAGGATTTCAGCCGTATCGCCGACCTGGTACTCCTTTTTATCGGCCACCAAGGTGATGCGGTTGTTGCTCTCCTGTCGCCAGGCGACGTACTCTGCGCCTCCCCAGACCCAGAAGTAGGTGCTGGCCCGGATCTCGTTCTCGCGGGTATCACGCCCGATGGCCCGTACTCGATAGGAGCCGGCCCTGGATGGGGTAAAGGATGCCACCGCCTTGCCGTCGTTGCCGGTGGTTACGGTGGTGGTGAAGACGGGGATATCCGCAACCGTCCAGTTCCAGTAGAAGTTGCCGTCGGCGGCCCGCTCGCGGACGCTGTACCAGTGGCGCTCCATCCAGATCACCGTCAGCGGAACACCGGCCACCGGTTCGCTCTCCCAGTCTACGGTGAGGAGGTCCAGCTGTTTCTCCTCACCGACCCTGGCCAAGTAACCGCGTGGTGCCAGGCCGACGTAGAACTCGCCCTTGTGGACGATGGCGGCGGTGCGGTTGCTCACCTGCTGGCCGCTCAGGTCGGTCACACTGGCTTCGATGGTCAAGTTCTGGCTCCGCACCTTTTCGGCAATATCGGCCGGAACCCGGAAGGTTGCCCGGCCGCTTGCGTCGGTACGGGTATCACCCTCGGCAAGGAGTTGGCCGTAGCCGCCGTAGGTCTCTTCGTAATACCCTTCCCACTCGGTGTCGCTAAAGTTATACCCGGGGCAGGGCTGGCCGGCCGGGCAGCGGTAAGAGAAAATGTGGTCGTTACTCAGCACACTCCAGTGCACAGGGGCATCGGCTACCGGGCCGCCGAAATAGTAGGTGGCCTCGACGGCCACCTGGATGGTGTCGCCGGAGAGATAGGCCGGGCGGTCGGTGGTCACCCGTACCTGGTACTCCGGTTTGCGGTACTCGGCTACGATGAAGGAGGTGCTGGCGTAAAAGTCGTAGGCGGAGGCCTGCATCTCCAGGTAGTACGTACCCAGGGCCGCTTCGTCGTCCAGTTTCAGTTCGTCGTAAAAGGTGCCCATATCGTTCAGGGAAAGTTCCTTGCTGAAGAGTTCTTTGCCCTGGGGGTCGGAAATCCGTACCCGGACCCGAAAATCGTTCGGTACGGAGTAACGCGCATCATCGTCGGCTCGAACGATGCCTTTGAAGTAGACGGTCTGGCCGGGGCGGTAGATGGGCCGATCGGTATAGAGGTAGCCCACGTAGCCGGTGGCCCAGTATTCCGACTCGACGTTGAAATCCCAGGGGCTGATGCCGTCGGACCATGCGTTGAAGGTCAGGGCAAAGTTCTCCTCGCCTGGCCGGCCGGCTATTACGAAGAAGGGGTCCCACAGGTTGGCCCTGGGCAGGTCGGTGGCCATGTACAGACCGGATTCATCGGTGGCACCCTCGCGGGCTGGCCGGCCGAGGAAAGCATACAGGCCGATGGGAAGGTTGGGAACAGGCCGGCCGGTGGCAAGGTCCGTGGCCCAGACCAGCGTCTCGTTCCGCGATTGTTTCATGACGAGGTGGAAGCGCGAACGGACGAACATCAAACGTTCCGGCACCCGGTCGGGCCAGCGTCGTTGCACCTCGGGGGCCACAAGTTCCACATAGTAGAGGCCGGGAGGCAGGTCGTTCCCCTCAGCATCGGTCAGTTCCAGTCGGACCACGGCCGACTTGTTGGGGGATGGGCTGACCTCCACAGACCAGCGTTTGATCAGGTTAGATTCAGGTGGGGTATAGGTATACCCGTAGTCCCAGCCACCGAAGCCGTGGATCCGCATAAACTCGTTCGAGGTCAAGGCATAGAGCGACAGGTCCAGGCGGGAGACGTTGAGATAATTTACATAAAGCACTGTGTGGGTATAGGCGCTTACGGAGGCCAGGTTGCCGCGGACGTTGAAGACGGCATAGGGATCGAGGTTGCCGGTGGTGAAGCGGATACGGTAGGTGCGGCCCAAGGTCCCTCCGTATCGGTCGGGCATGTCGGCGTCCAGGACGATCTCATACGGGGTGGCCGGATCTTTCGGGAAATTGAGTTCGGCCTGGGTATCATACCAGTAGATGTAGACGTTGGTCATGGGCACCGTGGGGCTGATGCTCAGGTAGTTGGTAAAGGCCTGGGTATCCATCGGGCTGGCAAAGTAGAGTTCCACGCTGTTGTAGACAGGCCAATCCCGTTGTCCGTCGCTAGGGTTGGATTTGCGGAGGCCCGGTTCAGGAACGGTGGAAAACGTCCAGGTCACGGCCCGGCCCAATCCGATCCCTCCACCTCGGGCCTGGGAACCGGCTCCCACGGTGGCGATAAAGTGCGTGCCCCGAGGCAGAGGTCGGTGCGGTACAAAGACCATCTTTTCCGGAGAGGAGGGCGTTTCTCCACCGTCCCAGCGGAAGGTACCGGCGATCTCTTCCTTTCCTGCCGTCTTCAGGGAAAAGTTTTCCTGCACGGCGGCGTGGTCCATCGGCTGGTTGAAGGTTACCGTGATCACACCATGAGGGGGAAAGTAGGAAAAGGCATTGGGAGGTTCATAGTCCCGGACCGCCGGCCGGATGGTGGTGAACTTCCAGGTATAGTCTTTCTCCAAGACGCCTCCAGTGGTGTCGGTCAGGCCGGCGGATACGCGGGCGGTGTACTCGGTGGAGGGCAAGAAGGCTTCCTCCGGCCGGAAGATATAGATGGAAGTGTTCAGCCACTCGCCCTTGCCCGCCACAGGAGGCATAAAGGTGACCGGGTCGGGCAATTGGGCCTGTTCACCGAGGGCCGTGAGGGGGACCACCGGCCGGTTAAAGACCACGGTGACGGCTGTATCGGGAGGAACCTCGGTGGCGCCCGGCGTCGGCTGGACGGCGCTGACGGTGAGAAAGCCCACCGTACTGAAGTCGAAGGTGGCGGCTTCCTCCATCGGCGTCCCCTCGGCATTGCGGGCCGTGGCAACGACTGTCACGCGGTACCGCCGTCCCCGCTCCCACCGGCCTTCGGGGGCAAGGACCAGGGTGCGCTCGTCGCGCCAGGTGAATTTGCCGGCCACCGTAGGGGTGATGGACAGGGCAGCCTCCACGCTGGCCCGGTCCATCGGCTGGTCGAAGGTGAGTTCGATAGGGGCATCCAGGGGCAGTTCCTCGCCCAGAGCCGGCGTTTGCATCATGAGGCGCGGCGGAGGAAGGGGTTCGGGCGTGGGCATCAGCGTAGGGGTAGGGGCCGGCCCGCAAGCGGTCAAGATGCCCAGGAGGACCAGGGCGGCCAGGATACGGCGGATTCGATTGTTCAGACTACGCATCGGTTACGCTCCTCGGGGCTAGGGTATCTGCCGCTTGCCATCAGGATCGGTGCGGCAGGTGATCGCAAGGCAAGTGTTGACCGATGTGCAACAAACTTCTCAAGAGACGATGCTACTCGGTTACAAGGATATGGACCTCCTTACTTCTAACGTGAACCCCGTCTTCGTCCACCCCCTCGGCCCAGAAGGTGTGGGGGCCGGGTTCCAACGGCCAGTAGACCTGGTAGGGAGGCTTCTGGAAGCGGGCCAGTGGACGGCCGTCCACCATAAGTGTTACTTCCATCAGGGCGGCCCCGCTCCCCGGCCGGGCACCGACCCGGATGCGCTGAGCGGTGCGGGGAAGGCTCCGGTCCAGGCGATAGGTGGCCTCTTGGTCCGGGCCGGTCATCACCAGCGGCGGCTCTTCTGCCGACCAGGCCAGAAGTTGGCCGCTTCCCTTCGAGGTCGGAGGCGGCTGGGGAAAACCCTGTTCGGCAGCCCAGGCCTGGGCCTCCGGCGGGAAGACGGTGTAGACGCGCTCGATAACCCGTTCCGGGGGGGTATCGGCGGTGGCGCGCAGGCCGGTCTCCCGATCTACGGCGATGCGCCGGTGCATGGGGCAGACCTCGCGGGGTTCGCTCCCGGCCAAGAAAAGTTCCTGGACACGATGGGGGCAATCGGGATTGGGGAGGAGGCCGGAGAGGGCACAGACCTCGATCTCTGCCAGGCCGGCCGGCCGGGCAAAGTCCTGGACAGGTCGGCTACGGAGGACGGTTTCCATAAAGTCGTGCCAGATAGGAGCGGCCCCGCTCACTCCTGTGACCTGGTACATCGGCTCGTTGTCGGCGTTGCCGACCCACACGCCTACCACCAGGTCGGGGGTATAGCCCACAGTCCAGTTGTCATGAAAGTCGTAGGTGGTGCCGGTCTTGACGGCAGCCGGCCGCGAAAGTTGGAGCATGCTACCCTCGCCGAAGGTGGGGATGCGGGCCAAGTCGTCGCTCAGGATGTCGGTGATGAGATAGGCTACCCGTTCATCCAGCACCGCCTCGCCCACCCCGGGCGGGACCGACCAAAGGAGCCGACCGGCGGCATCCTCGACGCGTCGGACGGCCTGTGGGTATACGCGGCGGCCCCCGTTGGCAAAGGCGGCATAGGCGGCGGTAAGGTCCAACAGGCGCACCTCCCCATTGCCCAATGTGACGGCCAAGCCCAGATCGGGGTCGTCCAGGGTGTTCAGTCCCAGTCGGCGGGCCAGGTTGAGCATGGTTTCCATACCGATCTTGTCCAGAACCTTGATGGCCACGAGGTTATAGGACGAGGCCAGGGCCTCGCGCAGCCGCACCGGGCCTCGGAAGCGCAGGTCGTAGTTAAAGGGCACGTAGGGGATGCCCCGTTCGGTGACGTAGGCGGTACGCAGGTCATAGATCACCGTGGCCGGGGTCATTGTTCCCCTTTCGAAGGCGGCCGCATAGGTGATCGGCTTGATGGCTGATCCGGGCTGGCGCAGGGAGGTTGCGCCGTTCACGGCCCCGTCAATGCGGGTCGAGAAGTAGTCGGGACTGCCCAGCATGGCGAGGATTTCGCCGGTATGGGGATCCAGGGCCACCAGGGCGGCGTTGCGCACGTTGTGGCCGCCCGGCGGGCAGAGTTCGCGCTGCCCGTTGCATTCGGCCAAGCGGGCCAGGCGATAGCGCACCAGGTCGCGGGCCGTCTCGTTCATATCCAGGTCCAGCGTAGTATAGATGTGCAACCCGCCCTGTTCCAGCCGTTCCAGCCCCAGCGTCTCTTCCAGGAAGTTGCGCACATACATCACAAAGTGAGGGGCGCGAATCGGGAAGGGGGTGGCAGCCAGGTGCAGGCGTTCCTCCTTGGCCAGGCGGGCCTCTTTGGCGTGGATGTAGCCGTGCTTGACCATCAGGTCCAAAACGATGGCCTGGCGGGCTTTGGCCGCCTCCAGATGCTCCAGGGGGTTATAGCGGGCCGGGGCCTGGGGCAGGCCGGCCAGAAGGGCGCACTCGGCCAGGTCCAGGTCGGCTACGTTTTTGCCGAAATAGGCCCGGGCGGCCGCTTCCACGCCGTAAGCCATATTCCCGTAATAAATTTCGTTGAGGTAGAGCTCGAGGATTTCGTCCTTGGAGTAACGTCGGGTCATCTGCCAGGCCAGGATGGCTTCGCGCAACTTGCGGCGCAGGGTCCGTTCGGAACGTTCGACCGGCCTGAGCACCAGGTTACGTACCACCTGCTGGGTGATGGTGCTGCCGCCGGAACGAATTTCGCCGTGGGTCAGGTTAATCCAGAGGGCACGAAGGATGCTCCAGAAGTCCACACCAGGGTTCTGGTAAAAGGAAGCATCTTCCACGGCGATGGTGGCCTGGCGCAATGCCAAGGGGATCTCCTCCAGCGGGATGAAGGTGTGGCTTCCGCCGCCGGCAGCCGGCATCTCGAAGAGGAGCCGGCCGTAGCGGTCATAGACCTTGTTGCTGGGCACGGCCAGGTTCCGGCCCAGATTTTCGATAGAGGGGAGGTCGGCAAGCAGCCAGAAGTACAACCCTACCGCTGCCCCAAGGACCAGGAGCAGGAAGAGTCCCAGGACGATAAGAAGGCGGCGCAGGTGGACGGACATCGTTTTCCTCGCGTCGGTGTTTATCTTTACTAACGTAGCCTATATTCGGTCGGCCGTCGCTACGGAAGAGATACGTTTTTCCTACGGCCGGCCTACGCTTTCATCAACCGGACGGATTTCACAACGATGGGCCACATTGGGACAAAAGGCGGTTACCGTAACCGTCGGATTTCCTCTTCCAAGGTCCACTTCCTTCCCGCCGGAAGGAAGGAAGCCTGCACCCCGTTTATGGCGATCTGCCGAATTTCCTCCGGAGTAAAGCCAAAATGCTCTACCAGGAGCAGGTACTCCTGGAGCAGGTTGGTTTGGAAGAGGGCCGGGTCGTCGGAGGAAAGGGTGATCGGGACGCCGGCATCGAAGAGGCGACGCACCGGATGTTCCCGGAGGGAAGAAACCACCCGAGTGCGGAGGTTGCTGGTGGGGCAAATATCCAGGAAGATGTGTTCCCTCTGCAGATACCCCACGAGTTCCGGGTCTTCGACCGCCCGGATGCCGTGGCCGATCCGTTGCACTCCCAGGGCACGGATGGCTCCCCAGATGCTTTCCGGTCCCCGCACTTCGCCCGCGTGGGCGGTCAGGTGCAGGCCGGCCGCCCGAGCCCGGGCAAAGATCTCGGCGAAAAGTTCCGGCGGCCCCTGTTCCTCGTCGCCGCCGATGCTCAACCCGATGACGCCGTAGGGGCGGGTGTCCAGGGCCAGTTCCAGAACCTGCCGGCCGGCTTCCACTCCAAACTGCCGGCCGTGGTCGAAGATGACCCCCATACGGATGCCGTGCTCGGCCCGGGCTGCCTCATAGCCGGAACGGATGCCCTGCATGATGCACTCGAAGTCAAAATCGCGTCGCAGGTGCTGCATGGAGGAGAGAAAGACCTCGCAATAACGGATGCCTTGGGCCGCCTCATCGCAGAGGAACTCGTAGGTCACCCGTCGGAAATCTTCCTGCTCACACAGGCAGGCGGCGCAGCGCATATAGGCGTCGAGAAAGCCATGGAAATCGGTGAAGTGATAGACGGCTTCGATGCCGCCGGGCAGGTCCACCCGATTCTTCGCTGCCAGTTCTGCAAGTGTCTGCGGGCGGATCGAACCTTCCAGATGGACGTGGAGTTCCACTTTGGGCAGGTGCAGAAGCCATTCCTCGACGTCGGTCATCCTGTTCGCTCTCCGGGTTATGGGAAAACAAAGCGGGTAATGCCGGCGTAGCCGTCGCCCCAATCGCTGACGTAGACGCTTCCGGAGGCATCCACGGCCAGGTCCTGGATGATGGAAAACCGCCCTACGTCCGGAGTGGCCACTCCGTCCACGGGCCTTCCCCAGGTGTCCAGACGGTTTCCTCGCCCGTCCAGGCGCAGTATCCGGCCGTCCCTGGTGCCCACGACGATCTCGCCGGCCGGACCGAGGGCAAGACCGTGGGGGAGGCTTCCGGCCAGCGCCTCCCGGCCGAGGTCCTCCAGGTGTCGGCCCTCGCCGTCCAACACCAGGATGTAGCCTCCTACCGCGCCCAGGAGGTACAGCCGGCCATCGTCTCCGCAATCCATGCCGGAGGCCAGGAAGTCAGGGTCCAGTTCAGAGAGGTTCCACGCAGCCAGGAAATCCCCCTGGGCACTAAAGACCTGGAGGCGCTCGCAGGTGCGGCCATCGGGACACTCGTTCAGGTCGGCCACATAGACGCGTCCGTCGGGGCAGACGGCCAGATGCTCCGGGCTGGAGAGGCCGAATTGCCCCTCCTTAGAGCCGGCTTCTCCCCAGCGGTGCAGCACCTCTCCTTGTGGGGAAAGGGCCAGGACGGCGTGCGCCTCCGGGAGGGCCAAGCAGAGCGTTCCGTCCGCCGCGACCTGGACATCTCCGGCTACCCCCACCGCGAAGGTAGTGAGAATTTCTCCTGTGGGTGAGATGACCAGGAGGCCGGTCCCTTCGTCGGCCACGTAAAGCCGGCCGTCGAAGCCGATGTCCACTCCACGGGGCAGGATCGGCCGGCCTGTCGTCCCTCCGACGATGCGCCAGAGGAAGCCGGGAGGGGCCTCTTCGGAGGAGCGGGTTTCGAGTGTGCTCCTATTCGGCATGGGCGTCGCTGTGCGGGTCGGGCGGGGAGGCGGGGCAGGTACCGGTTCGACCGGTGTGGTGGGGCGGGTTTCCCACCGGCCCGTGCTCGGCGGGAGGGGGGCGGTCGGCGGGGTCGGTTGTGGCGCGCAACCGGTCAGGCCCACGGCCAAGAGGGCCAGGAGAAGGAAGCACGGCAATAACGTGCCCTTACTCCCATTCGATCGTCGCTGGCGGCTTGCTGGAGATGTCATAGACCACACGGTTGACCTCCGGCACTTCGTTGACGATGCGCCGGCCGATCTCGGCCAGGACCGTATCCGGGAGGCGCGCCCAGTCGGCCGTCATAAAATCCTCGCTGGTCACGGCCCGTACTGCCACCACCTCCTGGTAGGTGCGCCCGTCGCCCATGACGCCGACGCTCCGTACAGGCAGGAGGACGGCAAATGCCTGCGCCGTACGGCGATAGAGGCCGGCTCGTTGCAGTTCTTCCACCACGATCGCATCGGCTTGCCGGAGGATGGCCACCCGTGCCGGGGTTACCTCCCCCAGTACGCGCACGGCCAACCCCGGTCCGGGGAAAGGATGCCGCCAGACGATCTCCTCCGGAAGCCCCAGCGCCTCACCGATGGCACGCACCTCATCCTTAAAGAGAAGGCGCAGCGGTTCCACCAGTTCCAGGTGCATCTCATCGGGCAGCCCGCCGACGTTGTGGTGGGTTTTGATGCGGGCGGCCGGCCCAGCTCCCGATCCCCTTCCGCCGGCGCTCTCGATCACGTCGGGGTAAAGCGTTCCCTGGGCCAGGAAGCGCACCGGCCCCAGTTTCCGTGCTTCACGTTCAAAGACCCAGATGAAGCGTTCCCCGATGCGCCGGCGCTTTTCCTCCGGATCGGTAACCCCGGCCAGGACGGCGAAGAACTCGGCCGAGGCGTCCACAGCAACCAATGGGATGCCCATCCGTCCGCGGAAAAAAGCCACCACCTGTTCAGCCTCGCCCTGGCGTAGAAGGCCGGTATCCACCAGGGTGCAGGTCAGTTGTTCTCCCACGGCCTTCCAGAGGAGAAGGGCGGTGACGGCCGAATCCACGCCGCCGCTCAGGCCGCAGATGATGCGTTCCCGGCCGATCCGTTCCCGCAGGGTAGCCACCGTCGCCGGGATAAAGGCCTGGGGCGTCCAGGTGCCGGAGCAGCCGCAGACCCGGTAGAGGAAGTTGCGCAGGAGCCATATGCCGTGGGGGGTATGGGCGACCTCGGGGTGGAACTGGAGGCCGTAGAGGCGGCGTTGGGGGTGGACCATAGCGGCGATGGGGGCGTTGGTGCTTGCGGCCAGGGGGAGGAATCCCTCCGGAAGGGCGGCGACCTGGTCGCCGTGGCTCATCCACACTGGCGTGGGGGAAGGCAGGCCCTGCACGAGGGGGTCGTCAGAGCGGAGCCAGGAGATTTGGGCCGGCCCGTATTCACGGGCGGAGGCGGGCCGGACTTGTCCGCCCAGGGCCTGGGCCAGGAGCTGCATCCCGTAACAGATGCCCAGGACCGGCCGGCCGCTCTCCAGGAGGTCAGGCGGGAGTCCCGGTGCATCCGGAGCGTAGACACTGGCCGGTCCTCCGGAAAGGATATAGCCCCGGGGTTCCAAGGCAGAGATCGTTTCGGCCGGCGCATCCCAAGGGAAGATTTCGCAGTAGACGTGCGCTTCCCGCACCCGTCGGGCGATGAGGAGAGTGTATTGGGAGCCGTAATCCAGGATGGCGATGGCTTCCCGGATAGACATCACCGGCCTCTTTCCCCGGTTGAAGGTCCTATTGCTCCGGGAACTTGCCCGGATCGCATCGGTAGAGGGGCGAACCGGCGGTTCGCTCCTGTGGACAAACCGGTGGTTCGTCTTTACGGGCGAACCGCCGGTTCGCCCTACTCGGGTTGTCGTAGCCGGAAACCGTGGCCACGGACGGTTTCGATATAGGAGCAGGAGGGACTGGCCTCGGACAAGCGGGCACGCAGCCGGCGCACCAGCGCATCAATGGCCTGATCGGTGATGCCTTCGACGGATTCTTCCGGCCAGACGGCATCCACGATGTCGTCGCGGGAGCAGATGACCCCTTCCCGGTCCAACAAAAGGGCCAGCAGGCGGTATTGAGAGGCCGAAAGCGGCGGGACGACTTCCACGCCGTCTACCCAGACGCGGTGGCTGGCCCGGTCCAGGTAAATTCCCCGGCGGGAAGGGCCGGTCCGGTAGACCGGAGCCGTGGACTCGCTGCCGACGAAGGTGATGCGGTAGCGTGAGGCGATGCCGATTTCGTCGCCGTCTTCCAAGGCGCGGGGCGAAGTCAGGAGTTCCCCGTTGAGGAAGGTGCCGTTACGGCTGTGCTCATCCTTGATATAGTAGCAATCCCCGTGCCGGTAGATGGTGGCATGACGGCGCGAGACCTGCCGGTCGGACAGCACGAGTCCACAGCCTTCTTCCCGGCCAATGAGCAGGGTGTTTTCCTTCAGCGGACATTCCCAGCGTTCCTGGGTGGCCTGGTCGTACACCAGGAGCAACGGGTGTTCCTCCATGGCACTTCCTCCCAGATTTGCCCGAAATCCGATTTTACTTTATCATAACATAGGGTTAGCGAGGCGTCAACCGGAGGTGAAAAAATGCGCCTGGGCATCCTTTCCGATATTCACGACCATCTGGAGAATCTGCACCTGGCCCTGGAGCGCCTCCAGGGGTGTGATGTGGTGCTGTTCTGTGGGGACCTCTGTGCCCCCTTTACCCTCCGGGCACTCGCCGAGGGCTTCCCCGGCTCGATCCACGCCGTCCGGGGCAATAACGACGGCGACATGCTCTACATGACCCAGGTGGCCCAGGAGACGGGCCGGGTTATCCTGCACGGCGTATACGGAGAAGTGGAACTGTCCGGCCGGCGCATTGCCCTGGTCCACTATCCCCGCCTGGCTGCCGGTTTGGCCGCGCTGGGGCATTACGACCTGGTCTGCTACGGACACGACCACAAGGCCCACCTGGAACGGGTGGCACGAACGCTGCTACTGAACCCCGGGGAAGTGATGGGCTGGAAGGGACGGCGCACCTGCGCCATCTACGAGACAGAAAGCGGCCAGGCGGAGATTCTGGAAATATAACCCTCAAATCTTCCCCAGTCCCATCTTCTCCTTGGCCTCGGCCAACGTGTCCTGGGCAATGGGCCGAACCCGTGCCGCACCCTCGTGCAGGACCTCCCGCACCTCGTCCGGGTGGGTGGTGAGATGATACCAGCGTTCCTGCAGCGGGGACAGATCGGCGATGATTTCGTCGGCCAGGACACGTTTGCACTCCAGACAGCCGATGCCGGCCGTGCGGCAACCCCGGGCGAGTTCCTCTCGCTTTCCCTCCGGCGTGTAGAGGAGATGGAGGGACCAGATGACCGGGCATTTTGTCGGCTCCCCGGGATCGCTGCGGCGCACCCGGGCCGGGTCGGTGAGCGTGCGGGCAAGTTTTTCCCAGATGACTTCCGGGGGATCGGTGATGGCGATGTAACTGCCGGGGATGCTTTTGCTCATCTTACCCTCGCCGGTCAGGCTGGGGACGACGGCTGCGGGAGTATAGTAGGCCTCCGGTTCCGGGAAGGTCTCCCCGTAGGTGGTGTTGAACTTGCGGGCCACCTCGCGGGCAAACTCGATATGGGCTTTTTGGTCCCGGCCCACCGGGACTACCGTGGCCTTGTAGACGAGGATGTCGGCGGCCTGGAGGACGGGGTAGTTCAGGAGGCCGGCGCTCAAGAAGCCGCCTGTCTGGCTGAGTTTGTCCTTCAGGGTGGGAAGGTCCTCCAGTTTGTTGACCGAGGTGATGCAGGAGAAAAGCCAGGCCAGTTCGGTATGTTCGGGGACGTCGGATTGCACCATCAGGGTGGCCTTCTGGGGGTCCAATCCGGCGGCCAGGTAGCCGATGGCTACGTTCAGTTTGTTAGCCGGCATCGCACTGGGGTCAAAGGGCACGGTGATGGCGTGATAGTCCACGATGCCGTAGATGCAATCGTACCGATTCACCAGTTCGACCATGCCTTTGATGGCCCCCAGGTAATTCCCCAGATGGAGAATCCCGGTCGGTTGGATGCCGGAGAAAACCCGTTCCCTAGGCATTTTTACCTCCGTTATGGACGAGTGTTCAGGTGGGCGATAGTATAGCATGGAGGCAGGGAAGGCGTCAAATGGAGTATAATAGGGCTAAGTCCAGCAGCGGCTTCTGGCTGCCGGTGCAACTCAAAGGAGGAAGAGATGCCCAGACGGGTACTTTATGAAGCGATCACCGATGTGCCCGGCATTCGGGTGGGGCATACCACGGATGAGCGGGCGCTGACCGGATGCACGGTGGTGCTCTGTGAGCGGGGGGCCACGGTAGGGGTAGCGGTGCGTGGGGGAGCGCCCGGCAGCCGCGAGACCGACCTCTGCCGGCCTGCCCATCCCCTCGTTTCCCGGGCCCACGCCGTGCTCCTGGCCGGCGGGAGCGCCTTTGGGCTGGCCGCCGCCGACGGGGTCATGCGTTACCTGGAAGAACGCGGCATCGGCTATGACACCGGCGTGGCCCGCGTGCCGATCGTCCCGGCGGCCATCCTCTTTGACCTGGCAGTGGGGGATTCCTCTGTCCGTCCCGACGCGGCCATGGGGTATGCGGCCTGCCTGGCTGCCTCCGAGGGGCCGGTAGCCGAGGGGAACGTCGGGGCCGGCACCGGGGCTACGGTGGGCAAGTTGCTGGGGATGGCCCGCTGCATGAAGGGGGGGTTGGGGACGGCCGGCATGGCCCTGGGTGGAGGGCTGGTCGTCGGGGCGATCGTTGCCGTCAACGCTCTGGGGGATGTGGTGGATCCTCGGAGCGGGCAGATCATCGCCGGGACACGTGCTCCCCTGGGGCCGGGCTTTGCCGATGCCCTGGCTCTCATGCGCCGCTTCCTGGGCCGGGCTGCCCTGGCCTTTTCCCACACCGTTATCGGGGTGGTAGCCACCAACGCCGCCCTGGACGTCTCCCAGGCCAACTTTGTGGCCGGGATGGCCCATGACGGCATTGCCCGGACGATCCGGCCGGCCCATACCCTTTTGGACGGCGATACCCTCTTTTGCCTGGCTACCGGCCCCCGCCGAGCCGATGTGAACCTGGTAGGCGCCTATGTCGCCGAGGTGGTCGCCGAAGCCATCGTCCGCGGGGTGCGTGCTGCCCGCGGCATACCCGGCATCCCCGCCGTCGCCGACCTCCATCCATCAGTCGTGGGGCAGGGCAACAACCCGCCCTACGACCATCTTAGCCTTTTTTCAGACGGGCGATCTCCCCAACATCCTGGGCGATGCGGAAGAGGACGATGACGATCTCCAGCCACATCCGGGCAAAGATCAGGTAGATGAAGAAAATGATCGGGGATAGGATGAGGGTAATAACGCCCGCGGCAGTTCCTACGCGGAAAGCCCAAACGATGCTGAAGAGAGTCGCCAGCACCAGCAGGACAACGACAATACCGTAGATGATGGAAATGATCGTCGGGGTGATGAATCCCCGGAAGGAGAAGTCAAAGAGTTTGCCGAAAAAGTCCTGGGGATATGCCCCGACCGGCTGCGCCGGAACGACCGGGGGAGGACCGGCGGTCGGCCGCAGGGCCCGACCGCAGTTCCGGCAAACGGCCGCTTCATCCGGATTCTGCATCCCGCACCATGGGCAGAACACTGAGCACCTCCTGGAAAATTTTTTCGGTGGGGAGGAACATCTTCGATGTCTTGGCGGAGGCCATCGCGTGGGAAAATCGCCGCATCTTCCTCCTTTCTTTCACCAGAGGCTATGGCTGCCGCCGCCAGGCCTCTCCGAGGGCCTTTTCCGCCCGTGTCAAGAGGTCCTTGGGGTCATCCACGTCGCCGGGGAAGGTGGCCTGGCCGTAGCGCACGTGGTCGGCCAGGAGGACGCCGGCTACCCCCTCCAGCCCGGCCCGACGGATTTCCTCCACCAGCCGGCCGGCCAGGGTACATGCCCCCTCCGCCGTGGTCTCCGGAAGGATAGCAGCAAGGTGCCCCTGGGCATGTCGGCAGAGGAGGTCCGACTGGCGTAGTGCCCGGCGCAGGACTTCCGCCAGTTCGCGCCAGCGGACATCGGGCAGGGCCAGGCGTCGATCCACCCCCAGCAGGAGAAGGCTGCAGGTTCGCCCGTAGCGACGGCAGCGGGCCGATTCGCGATCCAGCGCTTCCAGGAAAAAGCGATGGTTCGGCAGGCGGGTCAGCGGGTCGATCAGGACAAAGGAAGTGGTCCACTCCTGGAGGCGGCTCTGTTCGATGGCGGTGGCGATCAGGGCGGCCACCGATTCCAGGAGGCGGAGGTCACTTTCGGTGAATTCCCCGGAGATTTTGTTGACCAGTTCGATGACCCCAAAGGACCGCTCGCGCACCCGTAACGGTACGCAGAGGACGGAATGGGTGAGGAAGCCGGTATAGCGGTCGATCTCCGGGTAGTAGCGGGCGTCCCGGTGGACATCGGGGACGAGGAGGGACTGGCCGTGCTGAAAAACCCAGCCGGCGATGCCCTGGCCGGGCGGGATCCGTCGGGAGAGAAGTTTTTCGGCATTTCCTCCCAGGCTGATGCGAAAGACGAGTTCGCCGCTCTCCTCATCCGCCAGGAGCAGGGAGCCGGTGACCACGCCGATCACATCGCTGGTGCGCATCATAATGGTGGTCAGGATTTGCTCCAGGTTCAGGTCGGAGGTCAGGGCCAGGCAGGCCTCGTTCAGGAGGGCCAGTTCCCGTACCCGCAGGGCCGCTGTCTCCTGGAGCCGGGCGTTGGCCAGGGCCACGGCCAGTTGCTGGCCCACGGTGGTGAGCACCTCCAGGTCTTTTGCGCGTTCCGACCGGCCAGCCACTTCTAAAAGTCCCCAGCGCCGTCCCTGGGCCCAGAGGGGCACAACGGCGGTGAAGGCATAGCCGACCGCCAGGCTGAGCGGCCCGCCCTGTTGCTCTCCGCTGCGAGTCCGGACGGCTCCGGTGGCCTCCCGGAACGGCTTCAGTGAGGGGTCATCCCAGGTAAGGCGCCGGCGGGTCAAGGCGGAGGCGATGGCCTGAGGAAGTCCACGATGGGCCAGCGGCACCAGGTCGCCGTCCTCAGAGGTGAAGATAATGCCGGCATCGAGTTCCAGGTTGCGCAGCGTCTGTTCCAGGACGCGGTGGAACAATTCGTAGAGGTCGGCGGTGGCGCTGGTTTCGCGGGCTACCTCGCGTAGTGAGGAGAGGGTTGCCAATTGCCGCCGCAACTGCTCGTTCAAAGCGGCCTGGGCGCGGGCCTGCTGCCCTTTTCCCAGGTTGTGGCGCACCCGTTCCCGCACCTCGTCCGGGGAAAGCGGCTTGCTCAGGTAGTCGTCGGCTCCGTGGCGTAGGGCAGCGATCGCCGCCGTTTCGGAGGCTCCGGCCAGGATCACCACCGGAACGCAGCGGCCGCTCGTCTTGACCTGGGCCAGGAGGTCCAGTCCGGCCATATCGGCCAGTTCCCACCCCAAAAGGACCAGGTCGGGAGAAGCGCTCTGGAAGAGATCCCACCCGGATCGGCCAGCCGTGGCCGTATGCACCTCGTAGCCTTCCTGTTCCAGGATGCGGCGAACCTGGCTGAGGATGTGGGGATTGCGTTCCACGACCAGGATAGAAGGCTTCCGGCCCACCTCTTCTTCCATAGGCTTCCTCGGCAAAAGAAGTAAACCCGATATTTTTATTATACTCTATCCTATCTAAAGATGCAACCCGGGTTCGGTTGACCGGAGGAGAGAGTGATGGTAAAATATCCCTAGGGCTGTTGAAAGGAGGGAGCAATGGAGATCGCAATGATCGAAGGAAAACCATTGTATGGCATAACCGAGGAACTTTATCGGGCCATCGTTGCCCTGGTGGACGACCGAGTGCGAGAAATCCGGGTGCTGCGCTCGGACTTTGACCGCCTGGAAGCTACGGAGTAAACTTCCTGTGAAGTCTTCCCGTACCCCTATTATTGCCGGCAACTGGAAATGCCACAAGACAGTGGAAGAGGCCAGGGTACTGGCCGAGGAGGTGATCCGCGGCGTTGGGAGGATGGATGGAGTGGAGGTCGTGCTCTGTCCTCCCTCGGTTGCCCTGACCACGGTGCACAGGTGTCTGGAGGGACATCCCCTTCGTCTGGGTGCGCAGAACCTTTACCCGACCGAAGGGGCCTACACCGGGGAAGTGGCGGCACGGATGCTGGCTGGCCTGTGCCATTACGTCATTCTGGGGCACTCGGAACGGCGGCACATCTTTGGAGAAGGCGATGCCTTGATCCATGCCAAAGTGGAGGCGGCATTGGCCCATGGTTTGGCTCCTATCCTCTGCGTGGGGGAAACGCTGGAGGAAAATGAGCGCGGACGTACCGAGGAGGTGGTTTCCCGGCAAGTACGGGCGGCCCTGGAGGATGTAGACGGCCGGCGTTTTGTGGAACTGGGCGGGGTTATTGCCTACGAGCCGGTGTGGGCCATCGGCACCGGCCGGCCCTGCTACGGCCCCACCGCCAATGCCATGATCGGGATGATTCGCCACCTGCTCAGCGCGATGTACGGTACCGAGGTGGCGGCCACCATACGCATCCAGTACGGTGGAAGCGTCAACGCTGCCAATATCGCCGAATTTATGGAACAGCCGGAGATTGACGGTGCACTGGTCGGTGGGGCCAGCCTGAAGGCGGAAGAGTTTGTCGCCATCGTGCATCAGGCTGCCAGGCTGCGCGGCCCTTCCCGGAGATAGAGATCGGTCTGGCCATGGTTCGGGTCAGACCTCTTCCCCAAAGCGTATGTCCTCGAAAGCCTTCTTCAGCCGGGCGTAGGTCTCGGACAAGAGTTCGGGGATCAGTTTTGTTCCGGCAATAAGTGGCATAAAGTTGGTATCTCCCCGCCAGCGCGGCACGATATGTAGGTGCAGGTGGTCGGCGATGCCGGCCCCGGCAATCCGGCCCAAATTCATGCCGATGTTGAAACCATGCGGGGACAGGGCTCGGCGCAGGGCCCGAAGACACCGCCGGGTCAGCGTCATCAGTTCGGCGGCAGTCTCCGCATCCAGGGCAGTCAGATCGTCCACATGGGCGTAGGGGGCCACCATCAGGTGGCCGGTGTTGTAGGGGTAGAGGTTAAGAAGGGCATAGCACCGCTCGCCGCGATAGACCAGGAAGTTCTGTTCATCGTCCGCCTCGGCCGGCACCCGGCAGAGGACGCAACCCTTTTCTTTCTCTCCCGCCACATAAGCCATGCGCCAGGGCGTCCACTTGAGTTTCATCGGCTTCCTCCACAGTTCTGGGGAAGGGGACGAAAGGCCGGCCGCCAGATCCGCTCTCGTAACCTTTGCCCATAGCGGGCTTCGGCCCGGGCGACCATCTCCTCGGCCAGGGCGTTGTGCCGGGCGACCAGGGTCGGCAGGTCCAGGCCCGGGATTTCCCCCTTCCAGACCCGTATCTGCCCCTGCACCATCGCCAGGTCCACCTGCACCGGACTGCACAAAACCAGGGCAGCCACAGGGTCGTGCTGGGCCCCGGCGTATTCCAGCCGCTCCCGCCGCACTCCGATCAGGTCGGCCGCCCGCCCCGGTGCCAGCATCCCGATGTCATCCCGCCCGAGAATGCGCGCCCCCCCCACCGTAGCCATCTCCAGCACCTGGCTCACCGAAAGCGCTGCGGCCCCATAACGCACCCGCTGCAGGAGGAGAGATTGCCGGGCCTCGCCCAACATATGCGAGGAGTCGTTACTGGCGCTTCCGTCCACGGCCAGGCCGACCACGACCCCCGCCTCCAGCATCGGCGTGATCGGGGCGATGCCCGAGCCCAGGCGCATATTCGAAGTGGGACAGTGGGCCACCCCGCTCCCGGTCTCTGCCAGGCGGTTGATCTCTTTCCGGTTCACGTGGATGACATGGGCAAACCACACGTCCGGACCGAGCCAGCCGAGTTCCTCCATCAGCACCAGGGGGCGTCGGCCGTACACTTCCAGGCAGTAGCGCTCTTCATCCCGAGTCTCGGCCAGATGGGTATGTAGCCGCACCCCTTCCCGTCGGCCCAGGTCACGAATCTCCTCCATAGCCTGTCGGCTGACGGAGAAGGGGGAACAGGGGGACAGGTCAATGCGCAACATGGCGTAGGGGCGGGGATCGTGATAGGTGTGGATCAACCGTTCACAATCGGCCAGGATGGTCTCTTCATCCTGGACGACCTCGTCTGGCGGAAGGCCACCTTCTTTCTGTCCTCGGGACATGCTGCCCCGGCCGGCGTGGAAGCGGATACCCAGTTCGCGTGCAGCAACGATTTCGGCATCTATGGACACATCGCTCCCGCGAGGAAAAACGTAAAACAGGTCGCTCGTTGTGGTACAGCCGCTTAGAAGGAGTTCGGCCAAACCGACCTTGGCGCTCACATAGACTGCCTCGGCGTTCAATTTGCCCCAAACACGGTACAAGCGGGTCAGCCAGTCGAAGAGTTCGGCATCCTGTACGGAGGGAAGGGCGCGGGTAAGGGTCTGGTAGAGGTGGTGGTGGGTGTTGATCAGGCCGGGCAGGACGACCATGCCCCGGGCATCCACCACCCGATCGGCCCGGCTAGGGAGTTCGGCGGTCGGGCCAACACTACGAATGATCCCATCTTCCATGTACAGGCTACCGTCCGGGATGACGCGGTGCCCCTCATCCATGGTGACCAAAAGGTCGGCGTGGTGCAGAAGGGTGGTGGGCATTGGAACCTCCTGGCGAACCTGGTTGCGCGGATAGATAGTATACCACAGGTTTGTCGGGAGGCCAATCGGAGTTTGCCGAATTCCGAGGGACATGATATACTGCCTCCGGCGGTTTCGCTCAATTGGGTGTCGCCGGATGGAGGATGGCATATGTCCACCGAACGGCTCTATTACGATGACCCCTTCCTTCTTTCCTTCACCGCCCGGGTACTGGAACGCCGCACCGTCGAGGGCCGGCCGGCCCTCCTCCTCGACCGCACGGCCTTTTATCCCACCTCCGGCGGCCAGCCGCACGACCGGGGTACCCTGAACGGTATCTCGGTGCGGGAGGTGCGTGAGGAGGAAGGGGAAATCCTTCACATCCTGGAGGAAGATCCGGCCGGCGACGTTGTCCAGGGGCATGTGGGATGGGAGCGGCGCTTCGACCATATGCAGCAGCATACCGGGCAGCACATCCTTTCCCAGGCCTTTGAAAGGCGGGAAGCGGCTACCTCTTCGTTTCATATCGGGGAAGAGGTTTCCACCATTGACCTGGACCGGGCCCCTTTTGGGGCCGACGAGTTGGCCCGGGTAGAGGATGAGGCCAATGCGATCGTCTTCGAGGATCGGCCGGTGCGCGTCTACTTCGTTACTCCGGAGGAACTGGTCCGCTTACCCTTGCGCAAGAGGCCGGCCGGGCATGAGCGTGTGCGCATCGTCGAAGTGGAGGGATATGACCGGTCCCCCTGCGGCGGTACGCACTGCACCCGTACCGGCCAGGTTGGAACGATTCGCATCATCCACAGCGAGCGGCGCGGCGTGGAGACTCGGATTACCTTCCTCTGCGGCTGGCGGGCGCTACGGGATGCCCGTTGGAAGCACGACTTGCTCACCCAGATGGGCAACGCCCTCACGGTGGGGATCCCTTTCTTGCCTGGGGCAGTGGCGAAACTTTCCGCTGCAGCCGAAGAGGCGCGTAAGGCGATGGAGGAGATGCGGCGGATGCTTCTCCGTTATGAAGCACGGGAACTTTACGAACAGGCTGAAGCCCTCGGTCCGGCACGGGTGGTGCGGGCCATCTTTCCCGGGCGGCCACTGGAGGAGGTACGCCTGCTGGCCCGGGAGATCGCCGCGTTGCCCGGAGGATTGGCCCTGCTGGGCATTGCCGGAGAGGAAGGCCGGCTCTGTTTTGCCCGGGCTGAGGGACCGGACTGGGATATGGGCATACTGGTACGCGAAGCGGCCGCCATCCTTGGAGGGCGTGGCGGCGGCCGGCCGCACGATGCCCAGGGCGGAGGCCCGGAGGTCGGAAGGCTGGAGGAGGCCCTGAGGCACGCCATGGAACGCCTTCGAGCGTGGGAGGCGCCATGAACTCTGCACTCCTCAATATCACCTGGACGGTGATCCTGTCCCTCCTGGGGCTGGCTCTGCCGGTGGGAGTGGGGATGATGGTCGGCCGGGAGGAAAAGGTAGCGGGACGGCTGCTCCTGGCCGGCCTGTTGGCCTTCCTGGTCTCCTGGGCTTGCGGTTTTTCCCTGCAATATGGCGCCGTCCATGTCCCGCAACTCGGCGAGACATCTCGGCCGGCCTGGCAATGGTCCCCCTTCGGGGATGGGTCAGGGTTGCTGGCCTGGGGAGGGCCGGGGCTGCCGGTGGAAGCGGGGAGGTTGCCGCTGTTCCTCTTGCAGGCGGTGGGGGCGGTGGCGGTGGTCGTGCTGGCGCTGGCTCCGCTGGGACAGAGGTTTCCCGGGCCCAGCCTGGTCGGCATGGCCGTGCTGATCGGCGGAGTTTTTTATCCGCTGCTTGGCCACTGGGTCTGGGGGGGAGGGTGGCTGGCATCTGCCGGTCGGACGGCCTATATGGGACACGGTTTTGTGGACTATGGAGGAGCCGGAGTGTACTATGCCCTGGGGGGGCTGCTGGCGCTGGCCGGCCTGCTGGGGGTCCGGGAGGCGTCGAGCATCCCGGAGGAGGTAGCCGAATTCTCCCTTCCCTCGCTCCGGCTGCGATCGCGCCGGCAACTGGATCGGGAGGCCCGTAAGGTAGCGGAGGAGGTATTGCGGCAGGCCGGAGGGGGAGGGCTCAGAACCCGCCCCTTTGGATCATCGGCCGGCCCGGGGTCGTATCTTGGGGGGAGCCTCCTGGCCCTGCTGGGACTGACCGCCCTGAACCTGGCGGCGGGCTGGGAAATTATGCCCCGGCTGGCACTGGTGGCGGTCAACACCTGGCTCGGTGCGGCGGTGGGAGGGCTTTCGGCGGTCGTCTATATGGCCTTTACCACGGCCCGTTTCCATCCGGTTATGCTGGCCCGGGGGCTCCTGGCCGGGGCGGTAGCCGGGTCCGGTCTGGCCCCTTTTGCCGCTCCGATTGCTCTGCTGGTGGTGGGGACGGGAGCCGGCCTCGTTGTTTGCCTGGGGAGTTACTTCCTGACCCAGGTCTTGCATCTTCCGGATGCGGCCGGGATCGTGCCGGCCTTTGGCTTTGCCGGGCTGTGGGGCATCCTGGCGGTGGGCCTCTTCGCCGACGGTACCTTCGGCCAGGGGCTGAACGGGGTCGGGAGCGGCCTTTACCTGGGGGTGGTCGGCCAGGGGGTAAGCGGCGTCTTCCTCCTGGCCTCGGGCATGCAGCCAGACTTTGGGCAACTGGCGGTCCAACTCCTCGGCCTGGTGGTCATTGCGGGATGGGCGCTGGGGCCGGGATGTCTCTTCTTTCGGTTGGGGTATAGGCCGGCGCCGTTGATCGCCCCGGACACACATCGCCGGGCCTGAGTGTTTGTGGATATAAGGGTGATACTCCCCGGCGACTGAAGGGGCGCAACTCCTCGTTGCACCCGTACTCACGGGGCTTCTTGGGCATTCCTGCATGGGTAGACCCCGACATGCTCGCGGCGTAGTAGGGGCGCGGTGCCGCCACGCCTCTACCGTTATCCACCGCTGCTCGAAGTAAGGTGACATATTTTATCCCCTATGACGAAAGCAATGGAGATGGATGCGCCAGCGGTAGTGGCTGTGGCCGGAGGAAATGATCGAGCAATGACGGCGGGGGAGGAAGTGAAGGCATAAGGGCCTTCCGATTACTTCCGATAAGAATTCTTATGTTCCATCAGCCCCTCCGGGCCCCTATTATTGACATAATTTCACAATTTCCCCTGCGGAACGAACCGCTCTTCTTCCATCCCTTGCATAGAGCGTGCAGAATCCCCGACTTTCTTCCAAACCAACGCTTCCTCTCCTTTCTGCTTTTCACTTATGCCAACACACCTCGTCCACCGATTGCATGGGGGCCCGGTCAACTTGACATTTGCACCGGTATCGGTTATATTCCCCACGCATACACGCTTATCGCTCGAACAACGAACCTAATGCCTGACAATGGAGACGCCCACCCTACGCCGCTACGCCCTCCTAGTTGCGACGCTCTCTTCTTTCTTGACTCCTTTTATGTCAAGTTCTGTGAACCTGGCCCTCAAGAACATCGGTCAGGACCTCACCGCCGATGCCGTGGCCCTGGCCTGGGTACAATCGGCCCACCTCCTGGCCTCGGCCGCCTGCCTCCCGCCCCTGGGCCGGGCTGCCGACCTCTACGGCCGCCGCCGGGTCTTCCTGGCCGGCCTCCTCGTCTACGGGATTTCCTCCATCTTCTGCACCTTGGCCGGCTCGATCTCGTTCCTCATCGCCGCCCGTGCGCTCCAGGGCATCGGTGGCTCCATGGTCTTTTGCACGTCCGTGGCCATCCTCACTTCCGTCTTCCCACCGTCCGAACGAGGCCGTGTCCTGGGCATCAACATCGCCGCCGTCTACACCGGCCTGACATTGGGCCCTTCCCTGGGCGGCTTTCTCACCCAATACCTGGGCTGGAGAAGTATCTTCGCCCTCGCTGCCGTCCTTGCCCTGGCCCTCTCTCTTCTGGCCTTGCTCCGGCTACGCGGTGAATGGGCCGATGCCGCCGGCCAGCGCTTCGAGTGGATCGGCGCCATCCTCTTCAGCCTCTCCCTGCTCGGCTTTCTCGGCGGACTCTCCTCCCTCCGGGAAAGCACCCTTTCACCCTATCTGGCGATTTTCGGCTTCACGGGCCTGGCCGCTTTCGTCCTCTGGGAACTCCGCCGACGGGAATCCCCTTTCCCCTCCTTCCTGCGCCATTTCTGGCCGACCGAGCCGCTCCTGGACCTGCGCCGCTTCCGCGGTAACCTCACCTTCATCTTCTCCAACCTGGCTGCCCTGATCCACTATAGCGCTACCCACTCGATTTCCTTTCTCCTCTCCCTTTATCTGCAAAAGGTCCTGGACCTGCCACCCCAGCAGGCCGGCCTGATCCTCCTGGCCCAGCCGGCCGTGATGGCCCTCCTTTCCCCTCCGGCCGGCCGGCTCTCTGACCGCATCCAGCCCCGATTCTTGGCTTCCCTGGGCATGGCCGTCATGGCCGGCGGCCTCTTTGCGCTCTCCACGTTGGGAAATGAATCCCCCATCGCCCTGGTGGTTGCCTTCCTTACCCTCATCGGCTTGGGCTATGCCCTTTTCTCCGCCCCCAATACCAGCGCCGTGATGGGAGCGGTAGGCCGGCGCGACTACGGCGTGGCCTCCTCCACCCTGGCGACGATGCGCCTGACTGGCCAGGCCGTCAGCATGGCTCTGGTTACGCTCTTGGTCTCGGCTTATATCGGCCGCATCGAATGGGAAAACCTTCTTCCTACCCAACTCCTTTCGGTCATGAGCCTCTCCTTCCGCATCTTCACCGGCCTGTGCCTGCTGGGAATGCTGGCTTCCCTCGCCCGGGGGAAGATAGAGAGGGAGACGCCCTAGCGGGCTGCGCCGCCCAACCGCAGCGCCCGTAGCGGCGTATAGAGCGGTCCCTCCGGCCGCAAGTCGCTCCGCATCACCACGATCTCCTCCACCCACCAACGGCCCAGGGGGGGGACTTCCAGTTCGGCCACCGCGTGTCCCAGCGAGCGGGCCTCGGCCGGAGAGGCCCGGTCCTGCACCCGCCCCAGCGTCAGGTGGGGCGAGAAAGGGCGCGCCTCTTCAGGGAAGCCGACCTGGGCAAGTTCCCGTTCTAACCTGGCCTGAAGCGCGTGCAGCGTCGGGAGGTCGCCCTGGACTCCCACCCAGACCACGCGGGGACGGCGCAAATTGGGGAAAACGCCCGCCCTGGCCGCCTCCAGCTCAAAGGGAGCAGAGGAAGCGGCTACCCGCGCGGCTACCTGGCAGACCGTTTCCACCTCTTCGGCCGGAATTTCTCCCAGGAACTTGAGTGTAATATGGACCTTCTCGGGAGATACCCAACGCACCGGCGGATGAGAGCGCTTCAACTCCCCCTGCACCCGGCCCAGCCCACGCCGTACCTCTTCCGGCAGCGCGATGGCGATAAAGGTGCGAACTTTCTCGCCCACCTTTCCTCCTCGAACGATTATTGGGCTTCACAGATTGAATGGAACATCATGTCAAAAATTGTACGTAAGGCGCGCCACATTTCCCGGCCGAATGTTCCTTTTGCCACACGGATTTCAATAACGCAACCCATAAGGGCAAAGGTCTAGGAGACAACAGTGCAGGCAATTCGGCCGTCGCGCATGGCAAACTTCCCGCCCGTGGCGAATCAGGTTCAGGTGCAAGGTCAGGTACGTCTCCGGCGGGAGGAGTTTCTCCAGCAGAATGTATGCCTTATCACGCGATACGTTAGACAGAAGCAAGCCCAGACGCTTACCCAGGCGGTAGATGTGGGTGTCGACCGGAAAGGCCGGCCGGCCAAAGGAAAAGAGAAGCACGATCGCTGCCGTCTTGGGACCGACGCCAGGGAGAGAATTCAACCAGGATCGGGCCTCCTCCAGCGGCATCTCTGCCAGGAAATCAAGGGTCATGCTCCCTCGTTCCCGGGAGATGTGGCGCAGGGCCTCCTGGATGCGTGGAGCCTTGATCCGGGATAGGCCGGCCGGCCGGATGGCCTCTTCCACCTCCTCTACCGAGGCATCCCGCACCGCTTCCCAACTCGGGAAACGCTCCCGCAACCGGGAAAAGGCCCGATCGCGGTTTCCGTCACTCGTGTTCTGAGAGAGGATGGCGGAAACCAGTTCGGCTACCGGCTCCACCTTCGGCCGACGATGAGGATACTCTCCATAGCGGCCGGCCAGCCGCCGGTGAACGGTAAGAGCCTTCTCGCGGAGGTCGTTACTTATGTCAATCATTGTTCGGCCTTGCACGCATCCCAAGCCGCAAAGGCCCGCCGGAGATGTGGAATGGTGATAGAGCCGCCGACAACCAGGGCAATCGTCAGCGCCTCTTCCAGTTCGGCATCCGAGACCCCTTCCTCATAACAGCGGAGGATGTGGTAGCGAACACAGTCATCGCAACGCAGCACCAGCGAGGCCACCAGCCCCAGAAGTTCCTTCATCCGGGCCGGCAACGCCCCGGCCCGATAGGCCTGTCCATCGAGGCTGTAGAAACGCTTGATGCCCAGGCCGGCGTACTTCATCACGATCTCGTTCAAGCGCTCCCGCTCGGCCCAAAACTCCTCGTTCGTTTGAACCGCCATCGGGTTCTCCTTATTTACGTAAAGTAATAGCCTCAAAGATAGAAAACATTATACCACAGAAGCCGTTCGAGACCAAAGTCGCAGACAACTCCGTTGCCCATTCGTTATCATAAGAACAAAAATAGGAGGCTGGCGATGAGTGAATATATCAACAACCGTGAAAAGCGCAGGGAAGTCTTGAAGGGGCTGATCCGTCAACTGCACGAGGGCAAGACGGTCGAAGAAGTCCGGGACGACTTCGCCCGGCTGCTCCAGCAGGTCGGAGCCAGCGAACTGGCCGAGGTCGAGCAGGCCCTGATCGCCGAAGGAGTGCCCGAGGGAGAGATCAAGCGGCTCTGCGATGTCCACGTGGCCCTCTTCCGCGAAGCCCTGGATGCCCAGGCCCGCCCGGAGACAATCCCCGGCCACCCCGTGCACACCTTTCTGGCCGAGAACGTCGCCTGCGCCCGTGTGCTGGACGACCTGCGGGTGGCTTTGGATCTCCTCAAGGCCGACCCCACCCCCGAAAATCTGGAGACGGCCCGCCGTCGCCTGGAAGAATTGCGCCGTTACGAAAAGCATTATTTGCGCAAAGAAAATATCCTCTTTCCCTTTTTGGAAAAACACGGCTTCACCGGACCCTCGCGGGTGATGTGGGCCATCCACGATGACATCCGGGCCGGCTGGAAGGCGCTGGCGGGGGTGCTGACCAATCCGCCGGCCGATCCTACCTCCTTGCATGCCCAAGTGGACGGCACTTTTCTGCCGCTGGACAAGATGATTCGGGAGATGTTCTACAAGGAGGAAGCCATCCTCTATCCCACCGCTCTGGAGATGCTGAGCGAGGAGGAGTGGCGGATTATCCGCACCCAAGAGGAAGAAATCGGCTATGCCTTTGTCGTGGCCGGCGACCAGTGGCCGCCCAGGGAACGGGTGGAGCCGGCTCCTCCGCCGGTTGAGCAGCCGCTGACTACCGAGGGGCGGCTGCCTCTGAACACCGGCCACCTCACCGTGGAAGAGGTCAACCGCCTCTTCCGCTACCTGCCGGTGGACATTACATACGTGGACAAGGACGACCGGGTGCGCTTTTTCTCGCAGACGAAGGAGCGCATCTTCCCCCGTTCTCCGGCCGTCATCGGGCGCAAGGTGCAGCAGTGCCATCCGCCGGCGAGCGTCCATCGGGTCCAGCGCATCCTGGACGACTTCCGTGCCGGCCAGCGAGACAGGGCCGAGTTCTGGATTCAGATGCGTGGTCGCTTCATCTACATCGTCTACTACGCCGTCCGGGATGACAAGGGCGAGTACCAGGGCACGCTGGAGGTGACGCAGGATATCACCCCCCTGCGGGAATTGGAAGGGGAGAGGAGGTTGTTGGAGGAGTAAGGTTGAGGGTTATCGTGTCCGAGCCAACTCCTTCAGCACCGGTGTGCCTTCCCGGCGACGCTCGCGGCCGTAGAGTTCTACCGCCCGACTCCAGGAAATCTGCAGGTGCCGGCGGGCCCGGGTGATGCCGACGTAGAGCAACCGCAGCCGCTCAGCGATCGTCTCCAGATTGGCCTCGCGGGTCGCCTGAAAGGTATCCCGAGGAGCCTCGGGGTCGCCCATCAACCCCCGTAGTTGGGCCTGCACCGTGGCGGTGGGGTTGCCGCCCAGTTCGGGGTAACTCCCCAGGAAGGCCTGCTCCAGGTCGTGTGGCACCCAGAAGCGGTCTATCCCGGCCAGGCCGACGAAATCCCATTCCAACCCCTTGGCCCGGTGTTGGGTGGTGACGGTGATGCGGCCGGGCCGGGGAGTAAAGCCCAGATCGTCCTCGCTCAGGCCGACGAAGCGGCGCTGTCCACGGGCGATGCGCTCCAGTTCTTCGGTCAGGTCGGGCAGACGCACGGTGGGATCGGCTTCGGCCTGATGGCGAAGATAGGCGGCGATCTGCTGGGATGTGGCCAGGTCGGCCGGTCGGGAGAAAACTTCCGAACCCAGGAGCAACACCCACTGCTCGATCGGAAGTGGGGCTGCCAGGAGCGCCCGGCGGAGGAGTTCCAGAAAAGGGGAAAGGACTTCCAGGTCCTGGGGCGAGGCCCGGCCGGCCGGAAGGGCCTGGAGCGGGTCTTCTCCCGCGGCGGGGAAGAGGAGCGTCTCCGGGCGGTGGCAACTGCGCAGGAGGCGGAAGAAGTGTATTCGGTCTTCCTCGTTCGGAAGGGCCAGCCAGCCATGTTCGACCAAGGCCTCAAAGGCGCGGGCCATCTTCTCCTGCCGGTGGGGAGCGGCAGCGAAGGAAAGAAGCGCGGCCAGGACGCCGGCCACTCCCCGGGCCTGGGAGGAACTCTCCAGGAGTTCGTCATAAGGAAGGCCCCGCGCCGCCAGCACCTCGGCCATGCGGTAGCCAACCTCGTTGGTCGGCGCAAGCACGGCCAGGGTTCGCTCCGGATAGCGCCGGCGATACCGTTCCAGGAGGCGGGCCAGCCGGGGCAATTCTTCTCCTTCCCGCCGGGCGTAGCCACGCATGTGGATGGCCACGTTGTTTTCCTCATCCGGCGGGTTGGGCTGGGGGTCCCCCGGCGGTGTCGGTTCCATCACTTGCCGGCGAAAGGCCCGTTCCCGTACTTCGGGCAGGGGGTGGCTTTGGCAAACCCACTCCATCAAGTGGTTGGCCAGCGCCATGATGCGAGGGGCACAGCGACCGGTCTGGGTCATCGTAACGGTGCGCACATCAGGGCGCTCCATAAAAACCCGGAAGTAGCGCGGATGGGCGGCGGTAAAGGTGCTGGTGATGGCCTGGTTGGGGTCGCCCACGCGCACCCAGTTGCCCTGTGGGCCGGCCAGGAGGGAAAGCAACGCTTCCTGCAGCGGCACGCTATCCTGCGCCTCATCCTCCAGGATAAAAGGCCAGCGTCGGCGCAGCCGGGCCAGAAAATCCGGATAACGCTCCAGGAGGTCCACAGCCCGCCAGACCAGGTCGTCGAAATCCAATCCACCGCTCGTTTCGACGCAGGATTGGTAGCGGGCATAGATCTCGGCCGTTATACGCAGGAAATCGAGGGAAGGTGGGCCGGCCGCTTCTTCTGGCGGCCGGGGAGGCAAGCGGGATAGAATGGCCTGAGGACGCCAGCGGCGGTTCTTGGCCACCTCGATGACCGCGGCAGCCATTTCGCGGAGGCGTTCCCGCCAAAAGTGCCGAGCCTCTGCACTCCCTTCCTCCAGGAGGAACTCCCAGATCCATGGATGTTCCTCCAGCCACCGGTCCAGGGCATGTTCCAGGAAGGCCTGGCTGGTGCGCTCGTCCAGGACGGGGAAATCGGGGACGACGCCGGCCAGGCCGGGTTGTTCCAGGACGATCTCGCGGGAGAGGCTATGCAGGGTACGCACCTCATACCGACCCCGTCGCACGCCCTCTTCCTCCAGTCGCCGGGCGATGGCATGGGCCAGGTTGTCCACCGCCGAGTTCATGTAGGTCACCACCAGGACGGCGCTTTCCTCGGGGAGACCGCGGGCCAGGAGTCGGGCGGCCAGCGCGGCCAGGGTCACGGTCTTGCCGCTTCCGGGGACGGCCGAGACGGCCAGAAAGCCTCCCTCATAGGCCAGCACTTCGGCCTGGGCCAGACGGGGGCGGAACATCACGCTTCCTGTGCAGAGAGGTAAAAGGTCATGCTCTCCAGGGCCACCAACGGCTCCATCTGACGGACCCACACCCCTTCGGGCACGCGTAACGTCACCGGTGCATAGTTCAGGATGGCCCGCACTCCGGCCTGGATGAGAAGATCGGCGACTTCCTGGGCTTTGTCCGGTGGGACGGCCAGGATGGCAATACGGATGCCCAGTGCCGGGATGATCCGGCCGATTTCCTCGTCGGGGTGGATGGGCAACCCACCGATGGTAGTGCCGATCTTGCGGGGGTCGTTATCGAAGAGGGCGACGACCTGAAAGCCTTCCTGGGCAAAGTTCTGGTAGTGCAGCAGGGCTCGCCCCAGGTTGCCCAGGCCGACGATGGCCATCGGCCAGGTTCGCTCCAGTCCCAGGATACGCTGCAGCTGTTTCAGAAGGGTTTCCACGGGGTAGCCGATACCTTGCCGGCCAAAACCGCCGAAGAAGGAGAGGTCCTTGCGGATCTGGGCCGCGGTCATGTTGAGCATTTCCCCCAACGACCGGGAGGAAACGGTTTTCTGGCCGCGTTCCCGGCAGGCGCGCAGGGCATGATAGTACTGGGTCAAACGCCGAACGACAACATCCGGAATGGGGCGCTGGGCCATTTTCTCCTCCTATATGCCCGGTTTTGGCCTTACTATATAGCGAAAAAGGGCGCTTGTCAAACGCGGCGAAATGTGGTATAATAAAAATAACAGGCGATCCCACGTTCCCGCTGGCAAGAAGCGGCCGGCGTGGGAAGGGGCAGGTGTTGATCCTGCCCCGGCTGGGCCCGTGGCGCAACGGCAGCGCAAGTGACTCATAATCACCAGGTTCCAGGTTCGAATCCTGGCGGGCCCATGATTTCGCCCAAGCGCCTCTCGGAGCCCAACTCCACCAGGCCTGCCGGGCTTACGGCAGGCCCGGCAATTATCCCGGGAGTCACGCCGATCGAGCAGCACCCGGGCCGGCAACGTCGCCCCGTGTACAGTTCGGGCAAGAGACGGCGATCTTTCCGGTGCCCGGTTTAGAGGATCAGCATCGCGTCTCCGAAACTGTAGAAGCGGTAGTGGCGGGCGATGGCCTCCCGGTAGGCGCGAAGGACCGTTTCCCGGCCGGCAAAGGCGCTCACCAAAAAAAGGAGGGTGGATCGCGGCAGGTGAAAGTTGGTGATCAGGGCGTCCACGGCTCGAAATCGGTAGCCGGGGTAGATAAAGAGCCGGGTCCAGCCCTCGAAGGGGGTTACCGCACCGCTCTGGGCAGCCGTCTCCAGGGCCCGTACTACCGTGGTGCCTACGGCCACGACTCGCCCTCCGACCCGCCGGGTTTCTCGAACTGCCTGTGCCACCTCATCCGGTACTCGACACCATTCGGCGTGGATGGGATGGGCTTCGATCGCTTCTACTTCCACCGGACGAAAGGTATCCAGACCGATGTGCAGGACGACGAAGGCAAAGGCCACTCCATGGGCCTGAAGTTCGGAGATCAGGGGGGGAGTAAAATGCAGGCCGGCTGTGGGTGCGGCCACCGACCCGGACACCCGGGCATAAACCGTCTGGTAGCGCTCCGCGTCGGCCAGCGGCTCATGGATGTAGGGCGGGAGCGGAACCATCCCCAGCCGCTCCAGGTGCGGCTCGACCTCTTCCGTGAAGCAGAGGAGCCGTGTACCGTCCGGGCGGGTTTCCTCCACGCGGGCGAGCAGGGCCGGCTCTTCTCCTATGGACAGTTCCAAGCCGGGACGGATGCGCTGCCCCCCGAGCAGGGCTTCCCAGCGACGTTCGTCCAGCCGGCGCAGGAGAAGCACCTCCACCCGCCCGCCGGTGCGTGCTTTGCGCCCCAGCAATCGAGCACGAAGCACCCGGCTTTCGTTGGCCACCAGCAGGTCCCCGGGCCGGAGGTAGGTCGGCAGGTCGCGGAAGTGGGCATGCTCGATTTTCCCGCTATCCCGGTACAGGACGAGCAGCCGGGAAGCATCTCGAGGTTCTACCGGGTGCTGGGCGATGAGTTCCGGTGGCAGTTCGTAGTCAAAGTCGCCGACCTTCATATCCGTCCTAGGAGTTCCCGCAACTGGAGGGCATTCTCCACAGCATAGCCGAAGGCATCGTTGTTGAAGTATACATAGATACCCCGACCGGCCCGCCGTTCTTCCGAGAGCCATTCAGCCCAATCTTCCAGCTCCTCCTGGCCATAGCGACTGGCGTAAAGGAGGGTAGCCCCGTGCATGCGGACGTAGACGGCCGGCCCGATGGCCCGACGGGGACTCTCCAGGCCGGGCATGCTGGGCAGGCAGAGGGCGGCACCGTAACGTTCGAGGAGCGAGAAGGCCTCGGCGCAGAACCAAGAGGGGTGGCGGAACTCGAAGACGTGGAACAGGTCCTGCGGGAGGAGACGCAGGAAGGACTCCAGCCGTTCGGGGGAAAAGTGCCAGCCCGGCGGCAATTGGTAGAGGAGCGGCCCCAGGTGGTCTTCCAACAAGCGGGCGCGCTCTAGGAAACGCTCCAGAGGTTCTTCCACCTGATGGAGTTTTTTCATGTGGGTCATGTAGCGGCTGGCCTTGAGGGCATAGAGAAAACCGGATGGGGCCTGCTCCCGCCAACGGCGCACGGCCGTTTCGCCGGGGAGACGGTAGAAGGTGTTGTTAATCTCGACTGTGTCAAAGTGACCGGCGTAGTAAGTAAACCAGGCCTTCGGAGGAAGGTGGGGTGGGTAGAATACTCCCCGCCAGTGGGGATAAATCCAGCCGGAAGTGCCGACGAATTCGCCTCGAATCCCGCGTGATGGGGTCCGTGCAGGCCCCGGCCTCGCCCAGGGCAGACGCTCGGATTGCGTAACGCGATGTTCCCCCAATCTTCCTTGGCTTCCCATCGCTCCCTTCGTTCGTTAGAGCCCATCCAAAACTGCCACCCGGAAATACCCGAAGCGCGCGTTTTCGGATCGGTTCACAGTCCCACCTCGACCGTTTATGGGTCTGGCTTCGGAGCCTACTCCACCACAAAACTCGTCGTCCAGGCCGGCCGCTCCGGCCTGGGCGACATCTCTTGCCAGGCCTCGTCGGTCAGGCGATCGGCCATCGGATGGCGGAACTCGTAATAGGAAAAGACACCGCCCTGGGTCAGGGTCTGCTGGCCCTCCACCAGGACGACCACATAGATGGGGAAGGCATCGCCCACCCCTTCCTCCAGCACTTCGCCGCTGTTCGGGTCGGTATGTACGTCTGCGACGATGGCCATGCGCTCGTCGGCCTGGGAAGTGATCTCGCCGGCCACTGCCTCGGAGAAGGTGGTCAATTCCTCCAGCGTATCGCCGATACTCCGGATCGTCTCGTACTCTTCTTCGCTCAGCCGCTCGCCCCGCAGTTCCTTCTCGGCCATCGCCTTGAGTGCCAGAAGCAGGCGTTTCATCCGTTCGATTTTTCCGAACATCTCCTCGTCCAAAAGCCCGCGCCGGCCCAGCCCTTCCTGCATCTGGGCACAGAGCGCGGCCAGCCGGGCGTAGACTTCCGGCTGTGGCTCCACATATCCTCGGGTGGCCTCCGGCTGTGGGAGAAGGCCCGTAGCACCAACGGTGTACGATTGCTTGGTGTAGAGGATCGTATCGTGGCGGAGTTCGCTCCAGGAACCCAGCCAGGTATGCAGGTCCTGATCGGCCCAGGCCGGAGAGCGCATAAAGTAGGGGTAGCCTTCCCCCTTAATCTCCAGGAGTGGGCGAAGGGTGTGGAGCCAGTTCCAGTAGAGGTTGGCCGTCCACTGCTCCGGTGGAAGGGAAGAGAACTCCTCCTGCACCCGGGCCAGTTGCTCGGCATAGCCTTCGTAGTCGCTATCCCCCTCGGCGGTGAGGATTTCCAGGGCACGGCGGCTACCTAGGGCAGATGGGATGTCCAGCCCGCGGGGGACACCGCGAATCGGGCCGGCCGGGGAAAAGGTGAGGGTGAAAGGCCGACCGCTCCCCCGATACCGCCCCACCCGGTTATAGACCAATTGCTGGAAGACATACGAATCGGGCACAAATCGTTGCCCCATGAAGCGGAAGGAGAGGGTCACTTCCTCCGGCTTCTGCTGGTCGGTCACGTAGCCGCCCAGGATGGCCGGAGGGCGGAGTTTCCGGGCTTCTCGGAGGAAGGCATCCAAGCGGCTTTCGTCGGCCAGGGCGGCCAGGTCGGGCAGGCCACCATAGACCTGCTGGGCCAGGGCGGCATAGTCGTAGGGTGTGAGGTCGTCGGCACTTCCGACGAAGAAAGCGGTCGGTTCGTAGATCCGCTCCCAGACGTCCAGGGCCGAGTCTTCCCCGATGCGGGCGTTATGGAGAGCCCGGAGGATGAGGAGGGCTGCTCGTGTCTCGCGCCGCGCCGCCTCCGCATCGGCCGGGGTGTTCAGATGAAAGGACATCCGCCCGTACCACATCATGGCCTGGAAGTAGCGCTGGAAATCCTCGTTGCGGGTATAGTGGCCGCGAGGGACGTACTGGGAATAGTCCTCGCAGATATGGGGTTGGCGGGCGCAATCGGCTTTGGCACAGCCCTGTCCCCAAGTAGGGGAACAGGCAATACCGGCGTGTTCGGCGATGAGGGCAAGTTCCTGCTCGACCAGGCTGCGCACGGCCTCTGGCACCTGAGCCTGTGGATCGAGCAGGCGCAGCCCTACGGCGAAAAAGGCCATGTTCTGGCGAGCCGCCTCCCGGAGGAGGTCGGAGGTGGCTTGATCGTCGGCCACGGCTGCCTGGAGCATGGCCGCGCTAAGGGCCTTCAGATCGGCGATAAAATGCTCTTTTTCGGCCAGGCGCAGGGCATAGTTGTAGAGGATGTGGAAGGTATGGAGCACGGCATCGGTGGTTACGAAGATAGGGATGTTGCGTTCCCGGGCCTGCTGGTAGAGGGTATATATTTGCCGGTATCCCCGAGGAACGACGACGAAGCCGTTTTCCTGGAGGGCGGCTTTCTGGGCCTCGTTCAGGTCCCGGAGGAACTGGGGGTTGCTGAGGGCCTCCAGATCGGGGGTATAGGCCGGGGCAGCGGGGGTCACCTCTACCGGAACGGGCCTGTAGGCAGCGAAGCCGGCCGGCCGTGCCGGGATGGACGGGGTTGGGCCGGCCGTGGGCGAAGACGGCGGGGGAACACAGGAAGCCGCCAGCAGGACCAGGAAAAGTGGACGAAACCACAATCTACGCACCTTGGACCTCCCGGAAGAAGCATCTATGGCCCCGTCCCCTCCGACTTCCATAGCCGGCCGAACTGGGCGTCAAGGGCGGTCAGAACGTCGGCCTCCAGAAGTCCGCTCTGCCGGATCTCCTCCAGGGTGTAAAGCCGGCCGCGTTCTTCCGGGGGAGAGGGTCTTTCGGGAAGGCCGGCCTGAGGGGCTTGGGCGATCACTTCCCGAAGTTGCGGAATCGCCTGCCGGGCAAAGTGCAATACCACGCCCAGGCGGGTATCGGGGCCGAAAATGATAAGAAGAAAGACCTCCGGGGTTACCTGGGCAGAGTAGGCATTGTAGCGTTCCCCCTCGTGATAATTCAGACGAAACGAACCATCTTCACCGAGCAGGGATGCGATCCCCGAGGAAGCGGCAAAATCACCGGCGACCAGTGCGGCCAAGGCGGAGACATTGAGGTCCTCGATGTAGCCCTTGGTGGCGATCACGTAGCCGTTTCCCTCCACCAGGAGCACGCAACGGGCCCCGACTTCCAGGCGCAACTGGGCGAGGAGGATATCCAGTTCGTCCAGTTGTTCCCGGCTCAGGTGTGTCCCGATGCCGGAGGAAAGGCCGGCCGGCACGGCTTGCCGATGCCGGGCCACCTCACGCTCCACAATCTGAAGCAGTTCCTCCGGCCGGTAGGGCTTGAGCACAAAATCGCTTACCCCACCGCGCAGCGCCTGGATAACCGTCTCCGTCGATCCGTAGGCCGTGATCATCACCACAGGGGTATAGGGCAGGCGCTCCTTGATCCGTCGCAGAAGCGCCAACCCGTCCATGCCGGGCATCTGCCAGTCGGTAATCACCAGGGCAAAGCCCTTTTTCTCCAGGAGGGCCAGGGCCTCTTCGGCCGCCCCCGCCGTTTGCACGGCATAGCCGCGTTTCCCCAGTAGCCGCTGCAGGCTCTCGCGGACTACCGGATCATCGTCCACAACCAGCACTACCTCATTCATCGGTGACTCCTGGCCGGAGAGCGATCCAGAACCTGGTAAGCCGGGGATCCTACCACGGCCCCATCGAGGAGTCTCGGGCATGGTCGGGGACTTGACAGCGAACGAACCTCCCCGACCAACCTGTGGGGTGGATACCCTAGCCTTGGGGCAACCGGAAGAGATCATCCACCAAGTCCACTCCACAGGCCAGACCTTCGACCCAGGCGATAAAGCGCCGAACCGTCTCCTTGCCTATCAGCATGGCCCCATGCTGAGGGGCAATGATTTCGATATCCAGCGGACGGACCATCTCTACCCACAACTTGAGCACCTTGTTGGAAGCCATATAGCGCCGGTGAAAGGCCTCCATATACTGGATGTGGTCGTCTATGTTCTGAACCGTGACGTATATTTGTCCCAACGAGGCCCCCAGATCGCCGGAGTAAAGGATTTTGGAAACCGGGTCATAGACCTGGAAGTTGGCCGGCGAATGCAAAAAGTGGGCCGGGATCACCTGGAGTGGACAGCCGGCCAGGTCCAGTATCATCCCCCGGTCAGGGATGGGCAGGATGCGTTCCATCACCATATCGTCCACTCCAAAGTGCATGATAAAGCGCATCCAGGGGCCGGGGATATAGGCGGTGGCCTCGGTCACCATCAGCCAGGCGTTGGTGGCGGCGACGATGTCGGGGTCCTGATGGGATAGGAAGATGTACCTCAGGTTGCCCGTAGGCACCACCGCGGAAAGTTCTCCCAGCACTGCCGCATAGACCTTGTGCCCGCCGGGGTCCAGGAGCATGGCCTGGCCACGGTGGACGATGACGTGCTGGTTGGCTTGAACCATCTGGCCCGAGGTAAAGTCTTCCAGAAGGACGTTTTTATGCTCGGCGTTCTCGAAGAGCGTCTGTGTCGGCATGCCACCTCTCCTTAGCCCAGAATCTCGGCTACAGCCTTGGTGCCTTCGCGGACCTCCAGGAGGACCATCCCCAGGTTGGCCCCTTTTCCGGTGATACCCACAAAGGCGGCGTGCTTACCGGCATAGGTGATGACGATGTTGCCCTCGCTCCCCTGGATCAGGGTTTGTTGGAACTCACCCCGTTCCAGTTGGGCGACGGAACGGCCGGAAAGGCTGAGGATGCCGGCCGCCACCGCCCCCACCCGCAGTTGTTCCAGGTTAGGAGGCAAAGTTGCCGCGATCACCAGCCCGTCCAGGGTGATAACGGCCACACCCTGCAGGGCCGTTGCCCGTTCAACGATGCCGCGAACCACGGCCTCCAGTCGTTCTCCACGCTTCATCGGTCTTTCCATCGTGCTCGGCTCCTTTTCCTGCACTCGTTGCTCGTCCAGACGGCGTTTGCCCTCCATCACGAGCGCCAACCACGGCATCTGAATGGTTACCTTGGGCGGAAGGATGCCCTGTTCCACTTCGAATCGTCCGGAGTCCCAGGTCAGAAAGCGATAGACGGCTTCTTCCCCCTGGAGTGTGCCGGCCCGGGCGTGGACCACCTCGCCGCCGTCAAAGTACAGCACGATCTCTTCATCATCGCGCCGGGCGACGAGGCGCGCCGGCAGGCCGGCCTGACAGTTCCACTGGATCAGGTCGGCGACATCCAGGCCCTCGAGACTGCCCTGAACAGCCATCTTCTATCCATCCTGCCGGCCGGTTTGGGCCGCCAGTTTCTGCTGGACATCCAGAAGGACCCGGCCCATGATGGCACGCAGCGTCTCCGGGACACCCAGTCCCCGGGTAGCCACCGCCTCGAAGCAAAGGTCGGTATCCGCGTCCAGCGCCGCCCTGAGTTCATCCACCGGAAGGGCATCGGACAAGTCACGCTTGTTGAACTGGACGACCAGGGGAAAGCCAGGGAGGCGTCTTCCAACCTGGGCCAGGTGTTGCTCCATATTCCGCCAGGAAGCCACGTTCTCTTCCAGTCTGGCAGCCTGGGAATCGGCCACAAAGACGACGCCATCGGCCCGACGCAGTACGGCCGCCCGGGTGGCCTCGTAATAGACCTGCCCCGGCACCGTATAGAGGCCAAAGCGGGGCTGCAACCGGCCGATCGGCCCGAGTTCCATCTGCATAAAGTCAAAGAAGATCGTCCGGTCCTCCCGAGTGCTCAGGGTGAAAAGTTCACTCCGCATGGCGGGGTGTAGCCGGGCGTGGATCTGTTCCAGGTTGGTCGTCTTCCCGCTGAGCGCCGGGCCGTAGTAGACGATGTTCAGGTAGAGTTCATTGGTTTTCCAATTGATGAACACCGCTTTCTCCTTGCGGTCGTTCTGCCACCGGCAGGATCACGGTGAAGGTGCTCCCCTGGCCGGACCGGCTTTCGACCCGGATGACCCCTCCGTGGTCGCGGACGATGCTTTCCGAGATGGCCAGGCCCAGTCCGGAGCCCTGTTCTCCCTTGGTGGTGAAGAAGGGTTCGAAGAGGTGTTCGAGGACCTCGGGGGGAATACCGATGCCGGTATCGGCCACCTGCAGGTGAACCTGACCGTCTTGGGCCCAGGTACGGACATACAGTTGCCCACCTTCCGGCATGGCATCCTGGGCGTTGAGCACGAGGTTCAGGAGGACCTCCCCCATCTGTCCCGGCGAAGCATAGACCGTTGGCAGTTCCGGATCGAGTTCCCGGATGACCTGGATCTGTCGTTTCCCCAGTTCTCGGCCGGCCAGGGTCAGCACTTCCTGGACGACCTGGTTCAGGACGACCGGCCGGCGTTCCCGGCGCGGCGGTTTGGAGTAGTCGCGCAGACGCTGCACCAGTTGGGCGATGGAGGCTATCTGGCGGTCAATTTTCTCCACTTCCTGGTGCAGGTGGGGATTGATGGTGCAGTTGGGCGGACAGTCCTCCCGGACGAGTTCCAGCATCCCCAAGATGCCGGTCAGAGGGTTGTTGATCTCGTGAGCGACGGCAGCGCTCAGCCGGCCCAGTGCAGCGAGTTTTTCGGCGTGGCGGAGGGAAGCGTGGGCATGTTCCAGAGCCTGCGTTCGCTCCTGGACCTTTTGCTCCAGCGTGGCGTTCAGTTCGGCCAGGGCATCGTAGGTGCGTTTGAGGCGGAGCATGGCCCGCACCCGGATCAGGAGTTCGGCATTCCCGGCCGTGCGGGGGATGAACTCGTCGGCACCGGCATCCAGTGCCGCCGCTGTGGCCAAGAGGTCGCTGGCCGGACCCACGACGATGATAGGGATCAGGGTCGAGGAAATCCCTTTGACCTCGCGTACGGTCTCCCGGACGGCGTCGTTGAGGGCGAGGAGGACCAGATCGGGCGGCCGGGTGCGGATGGCCTCCAGGAGGGCCTCTTCCCCGGAAACGTAGGTGGTGACATAGCCAGCGGCCTGGAGCACCTGGGCTATCCGCCGGCCAAGTTCCGGGTCGGCTTCCGCGATAAGAATTTCGGCAAAAAGGAAAGACGATTCCATGCGGGCACCGCCCAACGCTTTTCTATTGGACTTATTGAATGTCACACCATGTCAAAAATTGTGAAGTTCTGCCGCATTTCCTGGCCGGATGTTCCTTTTGCCATATAGATCTATTATACACCGATTGGGCAGCATTGCAAGCAGCCCCGTGCGCGCTTATGAACGCTATCGCGGCCTGCGGCGAATCATCGAGGACTCGACGACCTACGAGAAGCATACCCGGCACCCGAAAGGCCGGCCTGGGCCTTGAGCACCCGTCGCAACGGAAGGGTCTTTGGATAGTTTGTTGGAAACGGGGTTTATCCGCCTTGACAACAGGCGGTTGGGGGAGTAAAATATTGAAAAAAGACGTATTTAATGAAAAGGCATCATGATGGATGAGATTTTACGCTGGCTTCCCCTCCTGATTCCTCTGGTTCTCCTTCAGTTCGCCCTGATGGTTGTGGCGCTGGTGGACCTCCTGCGCCGCGAGCGTGTTCGGGGGCCGAAGTGGGCCTGGGGGCTGGTGATCCTGCTGGTCAACCTGATTGGGCCGATCCTCTACCTTTTGCTGGGCCGTGAGGAGTGAGGCAGGGATGGAAGCCATCCGCATCGAGGATCTGCACAAGACCTTTGGCCGGGTCAAGGCGCTGGATGGGCTGAGTCTGAGCGTCGAAGCCGGCACACTTTTTGGTTTTTTGGGGCCGAACGGGGCGGGGAAGACGACCACCATCCGTATGCTCTTGGGGCTGCTGCGACCCACGGCAGGCCGGGCTTTGGTCCTGGGGTACGACGTGGAGAGGGAAACGGCCCAGATCCGCAGCCGCATCGGCTACATGTCCCAGCGTTTCAGCCTGTACCGCGATCTGACCGTGGAGGAGAACCTCCACTTCTACGGGCGCATCTATGGCGTCCGGGGACGGAGACTCGAAGACCGAAAGGCCTTCGTCCTGCGCATGGCAGGGCTGGAGGGGCGAGAACACGAGTTGACCAGGAACCTGGCCGGCGGCTGGATGCAGCGGCTGGCCCTGGGGTGCGCCATCATCCACGAGCCCGAGATGGTCTTCCTCGACGAGCCTACGGCCGGCGTGGACCCCATCTCCCGGCGAAACTTCTGGGACCA
>FWPU01001441.1_pt1 | contig 71035 bp, 50 predicted proteins | sample 2228361 | NCBI WGS metagenome assembly FWPU01 (sample SAMEA103939777, study PRJEB20133) | metagenome | reverse complement strand
CTTCCCCGCCGCCGCTGTCTTCCCCGCCGCCGCTGTCTTCCCCGCCGCCGCTGTCTTCCCCGCCGCCGCTGTCTTCCCCGCCGCCGCTGTCTTCCCCGCCGCCGCTGTCTTCCCCGCCGCCGCTGTCTTCCCCGCCGCCGCTGTCTTCCCCGCCGCCGCTGTCTTCCCCGCCGCCGCTGTCATTATCCCCGCCGCCCGCGTCGTTATCCCCGCCGCCCGCGTCGTTATCCCCACTATCAGTATCCTCATCGCGTTTCAATTCTTCAAGCAGGCGGGACTGCTCCTCTGGAGAGAGCGCGAGTCCATCGACGATTTCCGCTATTGCATCGGGCGACAGATCGCTCAACAGGTCCGCCAGATCTGCCACCGGAATACCGCCTTTCTCAATAAGACTGACCACCTCATCCGATGAAGCATACTCACCAACTATCTCCAGCAACGCTACCGCCTCTGCCTGGATCAGGTCGGCATCACCGCTTGACAAAGCCGCTAATCCTTCATCCTCGAGGTTAAGAGTTGCTTCAGATTGACCATCACCATCCTGGTCAACGAATACATTCATCGGACCACTGCCCGTCCATGCTCCGAAATCAAAGGTAAGATCGCCATCGGCGCTGATCTGACTGGAGGCAAAGATTCGTTCACCTGCCTGATCGAGCGTCGCAATCATGAGATTGTACGATCCAGAAGCGCTCTGATCACCGCCAACAGTGAGCCGACCATTGTCAGGATCGACCTGCATCTGCAGTGTTGTCTGGCTATCAAAGGCGAAGGAATTGATCTGGAAGAGCTGGTTCGTCTTTGCGTCCAGCCCCAGCCAGAGTCGAGGTTGAGACAGACCATTAGACCTGACTGCAAACGATGTCTTTCCGGTCAGTTGGATTTCCGGTTGTTGCCCGGGACGGGTTTGCATACCATCGACCACAAAGGTCGTTCCGGGTCGAAAGACCCCAACCGACACCTGTTCCTGGCCGGCAGCCGGATCGCTGAGCGTATAAGAAATGGTCATATCAAGACCAGCGGGCAAGATAATCAATGGCGGCTGGTTATTGTAAAGCACCCCGCGCGGCCGCACGACTCGCGCACCGGGCACTTCGTTGACAGTTCGACCATTGATGACTCCAACTCGCTGGCCACTGGCCGTAGTCACGACCGGCTGAACACTAGGCGCCGACACGCTGCGCTGCGTATCGCTGACACGGGCTGCGCGATTCCGTGAGGCGACGGCCACAATGGTCGACCGGCTCGAACTGGTCTGACCGGCAACGCTGAAGAAGAGATTCGGATCAGAAGAGGCGCTGCCGCTCGTTTCAGCGCAAAAGGGACAGGGCATCGGTTTATCGCGGATCGATAGTGGTGTAAGCTCGAGTGAGAGGGTGCTGGCATCGCCACGCCACGGCGCCGGATCACTGGCGGGATTAAGCGCCGCGAGCGCATACGTCCACGTATTAGCGCTGGTGTCAATCTCAATATATTTTTCCTGTCCGGGAAAGTTATTGTCATAGACATGAATCCAGTAGATGCCGCCACCCTGATCGCTGATAGCATAAGGGGTTACGGCGTGACCACCTGCCTCTTGCTGGTAGATGCCGATCGTGTACAGCTCGTTACCTGCAACAAACGCTTCCTGCAGCTTCGCCAGCATGTCGTTGGGCGTACCGCGTATGGTCGCCGTGATCACCGGATCAAGCGTCTGTGTCGCCCAGTAGTACGCAATCCGGCGCAGCAATGGCGCGCTCGGTTGCAGGCTAAAAGGCGGACTGCCGCCGTAGCGGACGGGATCTTCACGCCCGGCGAAAAAGGCGAGACTGAGCACAGCCATCCCTTCACAGTGACCGCCGAGCATCGCATTGTTGATTTCCTGCATCCAGAGCCTGGCATTGGGTTTGAGAACACAGTTTCCGTTCTGTATCCGGGTACAAACCACATCACCAAACATCTGGCGCAGTTCGTTGACGGTCAGATCGCTGTTGGGATATTCATTGCCATAGTTTGCAAATTGAAAGCCATGCACATCGGGTTGAAATCCGATCCTGGCGACTGTCGCGCCGGCAGCCGGTGGCCCCTCCGCACCACTCGCAGTCGGCGCCGGTTCAACATCACTTGTCAATAACGGACTGGTCGGAGTGGGCGTCGGCCCGGGTTGACCGCCGCACCCGATCAGGAGTGCTACTATCAAAAACAACCTGATCGAACGATGCAGCAGCGATAATGAACCAGAATGAAATCGTTTCACGAGAGCGCTCCCATTCCTCCGAAGGTAAAAGGAGACTGGACGAGATACATTTTGAGCGAGTTGCGACCAATTCTGGAAAGAGCCTGCACCGGACGAGTCTGTGAGAGATCGGGCAAACTGAAGACACGCCGGCCATCATCGCGATAGATCAGGCGACCAATCCCGGTATGCAGCAAGAGCATGCCTGCCCATGGCACGAGCGGGAAGTAATCGAGCATGGCGCGACCTGGCGGTCCGAAGCCGAAAGGAACAGCCCATGGACCGAGAGCAGGCATATGAGGCGTGATCCAGACCCCTGCAGCCAGAATGCCAAAACCGGCGACAATGCTGACCCAGGGCGGCAATTCGAGAAAGGGAGCCGCCAGCATCACCGATGAGCCTAACAGGTGAAGAATGCCAAAGATAATAAACTGATCGGGAAAGAGCAGCCATGTGAACGCGGTCAATCCCATTCCCAGCGCAAATAAGCCGGCGCCACGCGCAACGTGGTGACGTATCCGTTCCCAGCGTGATAGACCACGCGCTTTGAGCCGCTGATGACTGACTGCCAGGCTCAGACCCGCAATGCCCATAAAGGACTCGGCGACCATTCCAAGCGCCTGCACTGCGCTCAGCACGACTGTTGCGACAGCAGCATATCCCGCCATCAATGCCGCTTTCAGCGCCGGTTGGCGTCGCGCCTGCTCATCAAGACGATGAATACCGAGACCGGGGTGATGCCAGAGAGCGGCTATGTGAAAACCGGCCATAGGACCGTAGCAAATTGGCAGAGTCATCGCCCTCCAGAGCGCCGGTGCTCCGGCAAGAAATGGCGTTGCCAGTCCACCAACCATCAGCGCATGGAGACCGATCATCAAACTGATCGCCAGACCGCGCAATGTATCAAGCTCCCAATAACGCACGCCGGTTGCCGGCTTTGACGTTGTCTGAGCGGCAGGTTGTGAAAAGCGGTAGACCAGCGCCAGATCCTGTATCTGCTGGAGAAATCCGCCAGGGAACTGCAAATGTTCAACCTGCATTGTCTTGCGCTGCGCGAGCAGTGCGCCATTGGTTGAGGGTGAAGGGGCGGTAGAGCATGCGAGTGCGCTCAAACCGGTCAGCACAGCAGCGCCAGACAGAAGAGTCGGCGAACACAGCGAGGGCAGTCCAGAAGCAATTCGTGGTTGCGGCGCCTGTGGAGGCGGAGCGACATCGGCAGTCTGGGCAATATGTTGAGTGTGAAGACCGCTGCGGTATTTCATTGGCAGACCCTGCCCTGTCAGGGAAAGAGTTGATTGAGCAGGCGACGACGGTCTGCACAACTGCAGTCAACTCTGGTCAGTGTAGTGAAAGTGTGAGTCAACCGGTCGAACCCAGGCGTGTGAGTGACATCGGCAATTGCGTCATCACAAGGATTGCCGGCGCGAGGCTGGCTGCGCAACCTGAGGCCTGGCGTCGTTGTGTCTGGTACGTCTGGGTGTCTATGCGACGCTACCATGCTATGCCATGACTTTACTACCAGCCGGTTACAATTCTGTAACCATAATGATGCTCGATTGCTGTTTGTCAGTCAGGTGTTCTCCGGAGTCAGGAATGAGGATAGCCGTGACATCTCGCACAAATTATAGAGGGGAGAGCGTAACAAAAGCATTACAGAGAATGCGTTTGGTTCGACAGAGGAGTTTCAGGTCCCTATTGAACCAAGACTCTTCAGGTACTCATAACTCATCCGCACACTCTCAAGCGGCGGACGCTGGCAGACGTCCTGTTCGACGATAAACCACTGTGCGCCGGCGGCGCGCGCTGCGCTCACGATGGCGGGGATGTTCAGCGTACCATGCCCAACCTCGGCGAATGTTCGACTGCCGGGCGCCAGGTCTTTCAGGTGAATGAGCGGCGCGCGTCCGGCAAACTCGTTGATCAACTGCACCGGATCGACGCCTGCGTAAGCGGCCCAGTACACGTCAATCTCGAATGCCACGGCGCCGGGCTCGCATTCGTGGAGCAAAAGATGCAACCCGGTCGCGTCGCCGAAGGGTTGCAGTTCAAAGTCGTGGTGATGGTAACAAAAGGTCAATCCAGCGCCGGCGACGGTTGCGCCGATGCCGGTGAGGACGCGCGCCAGCGCGCGGTAATCGTCGGCGCTGCGGCGGCGCTCAGGCGGCATCCACGGGCAGATCAGGTATGGCGCGCCAAGGGTCTGCATATCGGCAATCACCGCATCGAGCTGGTTCTCCAGCATCTCGATCGGTACATGGGCGCCGGAAACGACCAGCCCGATCTCGTCGAGTTCGCGGCGCAGCGCGGCAGCGCTCATGCCACCGAAGCCTGCGATTTCGACCGCGCCATACCCGATCTCCTTCACCTTCCGCAATGTGCCGGGATAATCGGTTGCCGCCAGGTCACGCAGCGTGTACATCTGGAGCGAGAGAGGATTCGTAGCCATCATTGATACCTTTTTGCTTTATAATGGGTCTGGCGGTGCGCGGTAACGTCCAGACTGGCTCACCAGACGACTGCCCGTCAGACATCTTTCCACTCATCAATCATTTTGTCAAGCATACGCAATTGAGGGATAGTTCATCCTGGAAACGAGCACATTGCCTATGCATGTCCTGATTATTGGCGCGGGTCTCGCCGGATTGACCTGTGGGCGCATCCTCGATACGCTTGGCGTGCAGGTGACGATTGTGGACGCCAGCGATGGGATTGGCGGACGGGTTCGCTCCGACCATGCTGACGGTTTTACGTTCGACCGCGGGTTTCAGGTGTTGTTTGAGTCATACCCGGCAGCGCGGCGCCACCTCGATCTGGATGCGCTGCAGTTACGGCGCTTCGACCCGGGGGCAATTATCTGCCTGGCCGGGAAGCGTTTCGTTCTGACCGATCCATTCCGGGATCGGGCGGCGGCGCTCGATGCGGCGCTGACGCCGGTTGTACCGCCCCTCGACAAGGCGCGAGTCCTGCTCCTCGCACAGTATCTGCGCCGCCGCTCGATCGACGAGGTGCTGGCGGGCGAAGATGAGACAACCCTCTCCTATCTGCGCCGTCTCGGGTTCAGCGAACAGACGATTAATTCCTTCTTCAGACCGTTCTACGGCGGGATTTTTCTCGACCGCAGCCTGCGCACCAGCGCCAAGTGCTTCCGCTTCGACTTCAAGATGCTGAGCGAGGGTCCGGCTGCACTCCCCGCGCGCGGCATGGGGGCGATCGCCGGGCAGCTCGGCGGTGCGCTCCTGGAGCGCGGTTTGATCCGGTTGAATGCTCCGGTTGCCGAACTCATCACCGATAATGGACGGGTCACTGGAGCACGGCTGGCGTCGGGTGAGGAAATGTTCGCCAACGCGGTTGTGGTGGCGACGCCAGCGCCCGAAGCGGCCCGTTTGAGCGGTCTGCCGATGCCGCAGGGGGCGCTTCAGACGATAACGCTCTACTTTGGCGGAAGTGCGCCGTTGTATCAGGGACGCAAGATCGCCCTGAACGCCGCCCCCGACGCGCTCGTCAACAATGCACAGATGATCAGTAATGTTGCGCCAGAATATGCGCCACCGGGACGCCATCTGCTGAGCGCAACCATCCTCGGCGCCAGTTCGTTGAGCGACGATGACCTTTACCACGCGACGCTCGCCGATCTGCGCCGTATGTTCGCCGGTGATACCGCAGCGCTGACGGCGCTCGAAGGGTATCAACCGTTGCGGCTCTATCGCATCTCCTACGCGCAGTTCCCGCAGGCGCCGGGCATTCATCCGCTGCTGCCCGACAATCGGAGTGGACGGCCAGGGCTCTATTTTGCCGGTGAGTTTACCGAAGCCAGCAGTCTGAATGCGGCCATGATCAGTGGTGAAAAGTGCGCTGCAACCGTGATGGAGGAGCGACGTGGTTTTTGATTGCTTGATTGATTTGATTACTTGATTATGTTGATCACTTGATTGTGTTGATGGTTGGTTCGTGGCGTTTGATTACTTGATTATGTTGGTGTTCAACACCTGTCCGACTATTTTCTTGATTTTTAGTTGATGTTGCTTTATTTGTTGGATTTTGTTGATTGTTGGATTTTTATTACCTGATCGCTTGATTTTTGGTTTTTATTACCGGATTTCCCGGGCGCGGTTGCTGGTCTCTGGCGCTTAGAGCCTGTCGAATAACGCACGATACCGAAAAACCGCCTCTTCGATACGCGCTGCGCGCTGCTCAGGATGCGGTTTTTCGAACAGGCGCTTATACCGGTTATCGTTGATAATGCTGCATCGTCATACATGGTTTCAGGCTTAGTGATGTCAGGCGTAGTACTCCAAAATCTAAAATCTAAAATCAAAAATCAAAAATGGTATTAGTTCCTGCTTCCTGGTTCTTGCTGTCCATCGCCATTGACGGAATGGAGGACTGGAGGTGCGACGGGACGCAACGCCAGGAAGCGCACGGCAAACGGACCCAGGGTGACGGGAAACGCTGTCAGGTCGTTGCAGTGCAGCAGAACGCCGGTATCTCCGCCTCCCAACGGCTCATCGAGCAAGTCGCTCACCAGGTACTCACCGTCTGACAGATAGGAGCGGGGCAATTCAAGGATCGCCTGACGGCGCATCGGGCTGGCATTCAGCAGGGTGACGACGCACTCCTCCTCGTGGCGGCGCAGCACAACGAAGATCGCCGGATCGTTGCAGCGCGCGCCTTCGGGCTCAACCGCTCCGCGTCGCAATGCAACACTGCGCGCACGTGCATCGAGCAGACGCATGATGAACGCCCGGTCGTCCTGATTTTGTTCCTGTCCGGCGCGAATCAGCGGCACATATCCAAACCCGATCATCCCTGCCAGGATCATTCGAGCCGCGCGCGAACCGCGCAGCGCTTCCGCCAGTGGATTGCTCACACACGAATGATGGTTCTCGGTGAAGCAGGCCCGCAGTGTTCCAGGTTCGCTGACTGCCAGCGCGTCGATGAGCCAGTGCTGCATTTCGGGCACGCTCAGGCGCCCGATTGCCAGATAGGTGAACATGTGGTGTGCAGATTCATCGATGAGCAGATCCCGCGCGGATGCCAGCAATGGTCCTGCCAGATCGGTGAGCAGCGCCGCATCGGGACGGCGCTGGCGCATAACAGCATACAACTCTTCAATCATGCGCGTCACGCCCATACTGCTGCTTCCGCCAACTGCCGCGCCGAGCGGCCATCCCGGCGGCACATCGCGCGCCACCAGTACGCGAAAGCCGTCGATGCCAGTCTGTTCCATCAACTCCATCGCTTCACCGATGACGAGCGAACGTAAACTGGCATTGCGCCAGTCGAAGTAGAGCGTATCGACCTCGCCGGAAAAGCGAATGAACTGTCCTGTCTGATCCAGGCAGAACCATTCCGGATGATTCTGGACGTATGGCGAATCGGCAGCGCATCCGGAGAGCGGGAGGTCGATCACCACCCGCATATTGCGCGCATGCGCGGCGCCGGTCAGGCGGCGCAACCCTTCGATGCCGCCATACGACTCATCCAGAGCAGAGAACGCGCGCAGCGCATAGAGGTCTTCCGGTTGCGTCGAAGACCACTCCACTGCATGCTGATCGGGCGCGGCGATGTCGTGCACCGGCAGAAGGTTGATCGTAGCGCAGCCGAGGTATCGGATCGCATCGAGCGCCTCGATCATCCCATCGAACCCGCCATAGCGCGCCGGGTGGGTGACGAAGATTGCCTCATCTGCGAGCCATTCAGGCGGCGTCGGAGGAGTGGCCCGTCCGTGTGACATCATCTGGCGAATACGCGGCAATGCCTCGCGCCAGGGCGCCTGTTCCACCAGAAGCATCTGCACACCGATCGACAACGCTACTTCGACCCGCAGGCGTTCAGCGATCCGGATCTCGTGAAGCAGGGTGACGGCGCTGCCATCACCTTCGACGCGCGGACGCGCCGGATGGGACGTATCGGCATACCAGCATGCCAGCGTTTCGCCCACAGTATCGTTGTGCAGTGCGAGCAGCCCAGGTGAGTCGGCGGGTGCGAGGGCAAACGCCAGAGTCTCGAGCGTGGTCGCGTCCGACCAGTGGCGGTAATGAAGATCGCTACGCAGCGTGGCAATGGGCAGACGTGGACGAATCACATTTGCAGGCGCCTCGAAGCGGCAGCGTTCGGGTACACCGACACACACGCCGCTGATCGCCAGGCGGACGCCGCACAGCGCCAGTTCGTCCTCGCCTGCATTCTCCAGACTGATGCGGCGTGTGATGAGCGACCCGACCACCCGGTAGCGATCATAAATCTTCAGCGGACCGAGACCGATGACGACCACAATTTCAACGCCACCGGGAATAGTGTACAGAGTATGGTTGAGATAACGCGCAAACGAGCGCTCGGTCAGCCAGCCAGTTTCGGCGAGCGAGACATCGATACCGGCGTGAGGCGTCCCACGCCCAATCATGTCGGGTCCGTCCGGTCGCCGGAGCGCACGCAACCCACCATCGTCGAGGGAAAACTCCAGCTCGAGTTCAGCAAGTGTCACAGTAAACGTGTGACGGGTGGAGCGCACGGTATATGCAGCCATAGCGAGAGTCTCGCGAGAGCCTTAGATATGAGTGACTCTGTCTGCAAGCGCAACAAGTGCATCGCGAACAGCGCCTGGTGGAATGGACGCCAGCATCGCAACCGCCTGCTGCGCGTGATCGTGCATTCTGGCGCGCGCCTGCGGAATACCAAGGCGGCGTACCTGATCGATGACGGCGGTCAGACGTTGCGCATCGAGCGGGTGTTCGTCGATAACCGCTGCCAGATCGGGACCCCCTCCGGCATCGACTGCATAAATCAACGGCAGGGTGATCCGACCGGCGCGCAGGTCGCGACCTGCAAGGTTGCCATCGATTTCATAATCACGCACTTCAGCAGCAATGTGCATCGCCATACCGAGTTCCCTGCCAAAACGCCCGAGGGTATTGGCCAGTGCCTCGTCCCCGCTGCCGCAGACAACCCCGACACGCGCCGCCGTCTCGAAGAGCGCGGCAGTCCGGCTTTCCGCGACATACTCGTGCTGCGCCAGCGCCTGATCGAGCGGCGTAACTGTCATCACCGGCGCCAGCCGACTTTCGCAAAACGTCATCACCACATGTGAATACATGCCAATACTACGCGCATCAGGCGCCAGCGCCATTTCAGATGCCGCCAGCGCCAGCAGGTAATCGCCCGACATCAGCGCCACATCACCGCTCCAGCGCTGATCGTTGATCGGTTGTCCGCGCCGCCGTGCATGCTCATTGATCAGACCGTCGTGGACGGCAGTGGCGAAGTGGATCAGTTCCGCGGCTGCTGCGGCGTGCATAACGCGACGCACGTCGTAGCGACCAAGCCGGGCTGCCAGCATAACCAACGCAGCGCGCAAATATGGCTTTTCCGTGCCGCGCAACGCAGCGCTCGCAGTCTGTGCGACAATCGGTCGTGCGTACGTGCGCGCATGAATGATCTGTTCGACTTTCGCCAGGTCTCCGGCGAGATCGTCAGGAACCGGGAGCGGCGTAGCGGGCATCATGTGCATCAGAAGAATGTTCCAGCGCCTCGTGTCAGAAGCATACTCTAAAGATACTACGCTGTCAAACCGATAGACGATCTCTGAGCAGTTTCTCACATGTGCAGCAAACGTCCGGCGAGCGAGACTGGTACAATACTTTTATGACAAAGTGCAGAGTTACTGAACCCCACACAAACGAGTGTGCGAGGTCAGCCCGAATGAGGTACGGGCGCGTGAACATAGCCGATGGCCGATAGCCGATAGCCGATACGCTGTAACCGTATTCCTTGAGCGGTATGCGGCGCAGCCGAATGGAGACCGGGGTGACCATAGCCGCCGGGCGCACGGGCATCTCGCCCGCATGCAAACCGGAGACCGCCCACATCGCCGCGAGGAAGGCTGGCGTGAAGATAGCCGATAGTATGACCGTTGTACTCTGCTCTACCGTCACCTGCCCGGCGGCAGATGAATGCTCAACAGTATGCGCGCCGGCAACGACCGTCGCACTCCTGAGATGCTGTCCTACCACCCCGAGTCGAGAGGAAGGACAGTGTCGGCGCAAAACGACGCCCGGTGCGCGAGCACGCTCCGGGGCAAAAAGGACCGGCTGGTACGACAGGCTTTAGCCGGTCCGCTCCCGCCAGACGGCGGCGGTACCGGTACGACAGGCTTTAGCCGGTCCACTCCCGCCGGACGGCGGCGGTACGCTCGGCGTCAGCCGGTCCCGTCACCGCCTGAAGGCGGCGGTACGCTCGGTGTCAACCGGTCGCGTCACCGCCTGAAGGCGGCGGTACGCTCGGTGTCAGCCGGTCTACTCCCGCCGGACGGCGGCGGTACACGGCGGTACGACAGGCTTTAGCCGGTCCGCTCCCGCCAGACGGCGGCGGTACGCTCGGCGTCAGCCGGTCGCGTCACCGCCTGAAGGCGGCGGTACGCTCGGTGTCAGCCGGTCCACTCCCGCCGGACGGCGGTGGTACCGGTACGATAGGCTTTAGCCGGTCCACTCCCGCCAGACGGCGGCGGTACGATCGGTGTCAACCGGTCGCGTCACCGCCTGAAGGCGGCAGTACGCTCGGTGTCAGCCGGTCCACTCCCGCCGGACGGCGGCGGTACCGGTACGATAGGCTTTAGCCGGTCCACTCCCGCCGGACGGCGGCGGTACGCTCGGTGTCAGCCGGTCGCGTCACCGCCTGAAGGCGGCGGTACGCTCGGTGTCAGCCGGTCCACTCCCGCCGGACGGCGGCGGTACACGGCGGTACGACAGGCTTTAGCCGGTCCACTCCCGCCTGAAGGCGGTGGGACACGGCGGTACGATAGGCTTTAGCCGGTCGCGTCACCGCCTGAAGGCGGTGGGACACGGCGGTACGACAGGCTTTAGCCGGTCGGCGCGCCCGCGCGCTCCGGGACGGAACCCCGTCGGGGCACGGCGGACATGCCCCAATCGGTCAACGCCCACCTGCATGGGCAAGAACAGATGATGCAAGACCATCAACCGCCTGGCAGGGTATCTGGTTTAAGCGTTGATCTTCATCTAAACATGCCTGCTTATAGTTCAAGGAGTCATTCATGCGATTATTTCTATTCCTGGTAGTTCTTGCTGTGCTCACCGGCTGTAGCAGCGGATTGAACCCCTCTTCGGGCGCCAATCGACCGACTGGCACCCTGATCCCAACATCAGCGACAACACCCGTGCCGGTCGCGCCGGTTGCGACTGCTGATGCGTCGGAAAGCACTGCCACGCAGCCACCTGCCACACCAGCAAGTACGCCCGCCACGCCAGCAAGCACGCCAGCACAGCCGCCCGCCACGCCAGCAAGCACGCCAGTACAGCCGCCCGCCACACCGGTAAGCATCCCCACCCAGCCCCCCGCTGCACCTGCGCAGCCGGAGCAGATGCCGCAGATTGTGCTGCAACAGATTGTTGATGGCTTCGACCGACCACTGCACATCACCCATGCTGGCGACGGCAGCGATCGATTATTCGTTGTCGAGAAAATCGGGCGCATCAAGATTGTGCGCAACGGACAAACGCTGCCAGAGCCATTTCTGGACATTACCGATCGGGTTGGTTCACGCGCAAACGAGCAGGGATTGTTGAGCGTCGCTTTTCACCCCCGTTTTCGCGAGAACGGATGGCTCTTCGTCAACTACACCGACAACGATGGCAATACGGTGATCTCACGGTTCAGCGCCGCAGGCAACCGCGCCGACCCTTCGAGCGAGGAAGTGGTGCTGACTATCGACCAGCCATTCGCCAACCATAATGGCGGTCTGATCGTCTTCGGACCGGACAGCATGCTCTACATTGGAATGGGAGACGGCGGCAGCGCCGGTGACCCATTGGGCGCCGGGCAGGATCGCCAGACACTCCTGGGGAAGATACTGCGCATCAACGTCGAAACGCTTCCCTACACCATTCCTCCGGACAACCCCTGGGCAGACGGCAGCGGCGGACGGCAGGAAGTCTGGATATATGGCGTGCGGAACCCCTGGCGTTTCTCATTCGACCGCGCCACCGGCGATCTGTTCGTTGCCGATGTCGGGCAGAACCGTTTGGAGGAAGTGCACATGCTGCCTGCCGGACGAAGCGCAGGCGCCAATCTGGGCTGGAATATCATGGAGGGTGACGAATGCTTCCGCCGCAATGACTGTGATCGCAGCGCGTTCGATCTCCCTATCGATGTCTACCCGCACAGCCTGGGATGTTCTGTTACAGGCGGGCACGTCTATCGTGGCACGGCATTCCCGGACCTGCAGGGCGTTTATGTGTTCGGCGACTTCTGCAGCGGCCGCATCTGGGGTCTACGCTCGTCTTCCGGCGGATGGGAGCGCGCCGAATTGCTGCAATCCAGCCTCCAGATCGCCACATTCGGTGAAGACGAGGCAGGCGAATTGTACGTCGCCGGGTATAATAATGGCGTCCTGTACCGGATCGTTGTAGAATAGACTAGGACATCTTAAGCCAGTGATAATATTCGAAGTCTGGCACACGACGGGTTCGAGGTTGATCCATGCCCCCTGTGACCGTTCAGGATGTCGTTCGCCTGGCGCTGCCCGAAGGCGTTGTTGTTGCAGCGGGCAGCGCCGGTCTGAGCCATCAGGTAAGTTGGGTTGCGACGCCGCGCGCAACGCCGCCGGTCTTCACCAACCTGCGCGGCGGCGAATTCGTGCTGGTGGCAACCAGTGCTCTGCGCGCGCTCGATGAGCGACTGACCCTTGCCAATCTGGCGGAGCGGCTGGCGCAGGTGCCGATCGCCGCGATTGCGGTGCAGGGCGACATTCCGGATCAGGCGCGCGCGACTGCCGAGACGTTGCGCCTGCCGCTTCTCCATCTTCCCGATGCCAGCGACATTCGGGAGGTCGAACGGGAAGTGCAGCGCCTGATCAGTGACTACGACGCGCAGATCGAGCGCCGCGCCGCGCAACTCGGGCATGTGTTGACGCAACGATCACTGGCGGGCGCAGGCGTTAACGGACTGCTGGAAACTCTTGCCGAGCGCACCGGGCGCAGCCTGGCATTCTACAGCCCGACGGGCGAAGTGCGCGCACTGCGGGCGCGTGGTTCGGCGCGCGTAGCGTTGCAGACGCTCCAGCCGCGCGGTACGGGGGCTGTAACCCATCTTGGGCAGCAGGTCTGGGTGCAGCAGATCGGGCAGATTGCCGCGGGCGATGCTGCCGGGCGCAACTTTGGCTACCTGGCGCTCTGCGGCGATACGCTCGACGACTGGGATCGTCTGGCGGCGCAACAGGGGGCATCGGCGCTGGCACTGGAACTGGCGAAAGAACAGGCGGTGCTTGCGGCCGAAGAACGCCTGCGTGGCGATTTTGTCCAGGCAGTGCTGGTCGGCGCTGCGGCAGACGACAAAACGCTGGTGCAGCGCGGACGTGAGCTGGGGTACGATTTACGCCAGCCGCACGTTGCCCTGCTCTGTGGTGTGGCGAACGGTGACGACGACCGTGCAATCGCGCGCCTGTCCAGCGCGCTCAGCGCGGCGCTGAATGCGCTCGGCATCGCGGCGCCGATGATGCGCCGCATCGATGATGTGCTCTGTTACATTCCATCGGTGAGCCGTGGTCGGCGCGCGCACGAGATTGCCGACCAGCTGCACACGCGACTGGCCGACGATATTCATGGCGTGCTGGTGGCGATTGGGCGTGAGGCGCCGACCCTCACCCACTGGTCGCGTTCGCTCCGTGAGGCGGAACAGGCGTTGCTCATCGGGCGGGAACTGCTGGGGAATGGTCGGGTGCTCGACTTCGGCGACCTGGGGGTGTACCGGCTCCTCCTGCTCTTGCGCGAGTCGCCGGAATTGTGGGAGTTCTACCGCAGCACCCTCGCCACTCTCGTCGATTACGACCGTGACCAGCACGGCGAATTGTTGAAGACGCTCGAATCTTTCTTCGAGCACAACGGCAATCTGGCGCGCACCGCTGAAGCGCTGCACATTCACCGCAACACGCTCCTCTACCGTCTGATGCGCATCAAAGAGATCAGCGGGCGCGATCCTGATGTCGCCGAAGATCGCCTGGCGCTGTGGCTGGCGCTCAAAGCGCATCGGGTACTCAAAACGATCAGTGAGCCGGTGACGTAGACGCCTGATCGGTATGCGGGCGAGACGCCCGCGCACCCGGCGGACATGTTCACCTCAGCCCCCCCACGCGGCTGCGTCGCCCACCGCTCAATGAGAACAGTCCTGCATGCGAGACGCCCGCGCACCCGGCGGCTATGGTTGCCTCAATGCCAGGCGTAGTATGCCACAATCTAAAATCTAAAATCTAAAATCAAAAATGGTATTACTCCTCGGCGCGCTGGAGGTTGGCGAAACTCGCCAGCAGACGTTTGACCCCTTTGCCGACGAAGGCGACCGTGACTTCTTCATCGCCTTCGACCAGTTTCGAACTGACGACGATCCCTTCGCCGAAGTGCGCGTGCTGCACTTTCTGACCGGCAAAGAAGGTGACTTCACGCGATTCGCCGCTGGTCGAGCGGGGTGATGCCGGCGTTGTGGATGACGATGCGCGCGTGCGTCCCGGGTTGCGCAGCGCCGCTGCGCGGCTGGTGAACATCGACGCCTGATGTGCGGCATACCCGCGTTTCGGCGCGCGTTGCAACAGATCGGGCGGAATCTCCTGCAGAAAGCGCGACGGTGTGGCGATCTCGGCGCGTCCATAGGTGGCGCGGCGGAAAGCGTGGAGCAGGTAGAGGCGTTCCCTGGCGCGGGTTGCGCCGACATAGAACAGCCGTCGCTCCTCATCGAGCGCGTCGCGATCGTCGGTCGAGCGCGCGTGCGGCAACAGCCCTTCTTCGAGGCCCACCAGGAAGACGACGGGGAACTCCAGCCCCTTCGCCTGATGGAGCGTTATGCAGGTCACAGCGTTGCGCTCTTCCTGAAGAGTGTCGATATCCGAAATCAGCGCAATCTCTTCGAGGAAGGTCGCTAACTGGTTCTCGCGCGGCAGCGTGGCATAGTTTTCGGCGACGTTGCGCAGTTCCATCACGTTATTCCAGCGGTCGTCACCTTCCTCGTCGCCATACTCGCGTCGTAACGCCTCACGGAACCTCACCCGTTCGAACAGCCAGTCCATCAACGCGCCAAGGGGAAGATTGCGCCGTCGATCGATAGATTCATCGAGCAGCGCCAGAAAGCCGAGCAGCGCATTGCGCGCCCGCGACGTCTGATCCCCGGCTTCGGCATCGGCGGCGAGCATTTGCAACACTACATAGAGCGGCATAGCAGCCGCGCCCGCGCGCCGCTCCAGGTCTTCCTGAGTGCGCTGCCCAATGCCGCGCGCGGGCCAGTTCAACACCCGGCTCAGGCTGATGTCGTCGAACGGATTGAGCGCCAGGCGCAGATAGGCGAGCGCATCCTTGATCTCTTTGCGTTCGTAGAAGCGCGTGCCACCGACAATGATGTAGCGCACCTGGCGCGCAATCAGCGCCTCTTCGACAGCGCGTGATTGCGCATTTGTACGATACATCACAGCAATATCACCGGGCTGATACGCGCCGCCAGCAATCAGGCGCGCAATTTCGCCTGCAACCAGGTGCGCCTCTTCGTCCTGGTCGTACCCCTCGATGACCTGCACCATCGCACCTTTGCCATTGTGCGTCCAGAGGCGTTTTTCGCGGCGGCGCTGCGCGCTGCGGTTGATCACCGCCTGGGCGACATCGAGGACCGCCTGCGTACTCCGGTAGTTCTGTTCCAGCAGAAAGACCTGTGCATCGGGATAATCGCGCTCGAACGAAAGAATGTTGCGAATATCAGCGCCGCGAAACGCATAGATCGACTGATCTTCGTCGCCGACAACGAAAATATTGCGATGCTGTGCAGCCAGTTGCTTCAACAGCATATACTGCGCCCGGTTTGTGTCCTGGTATTCGTCTGCCAGAATGAACTGATAGCGCCCCTGATAGCGTTCGAGCACCGCCGGATGCTGCTCGAAGAGGCGCACCGTTTCGACCAGCAGATCATCGAAGTCGAGCGCATTGGCGTTGCGCAGCAGTTCCTGATAGCGCGCGAAACAGCGCGCCGTCACTTCTTCGAAATAGGAGCGCGCGTGACGGCTATAGTCGGCAGGGGCGACCAATTCATTTTTGGCGCGCGAAATGGCAGCGAGGACGGCGCGAGGCGCATGCTTTTTCTCGTCGAGGTTCAGATCGCGCAGGACGCGCTTCATCACCCGCAGTTGATCATCAGTATCGTAGATCGCAAAATCGCGTTCCCGACCAAGGTGGACGATTTCACGGCGAAGAAAACGCGCACAGATGCTGTGGAAGGTGCCAATGGTCAGCGCTGCCGCTTCGCCGGAACCAAGCAGCGCATTGAGGCGATCGCGCATCTCACGCGCAGCTTTGTTCGTGAATGTCACGGCGAGAATGGTGTACGGATCGACGCCATGGACGCCGATCAGATACGCCACGCGGCGGGTCAGCACACGGGTCTTCCCGCTGCCGGGCCCGGCGAGCACCAGCACCGGACCCGGCGCCGCAGTCACCGCCTGTTGCTGCGCCGGGTTCAGTCCATCGAGAATGGTCGAGGCATCGAGCATCACACACTCACATCACACCAGCGCACGCACGACTTCAATGCCATTCAGCGCCATATGATGGAGGAACAACACATGGTGCAGATCGCCGTCGTGCGCTTTGATGTGCAACTCACGCGCCACCGACACTGGCGTATCGAACGTATCGACCGCACTGGCAGGCACAATGACACGACGCCGAATGCCAAGCGCATTGGCTTCCAGGCGCAGGTGCATCGCCCCCTGGTAGGTGCAGAGATCGGTACAGTCACCAACCACAATGAAGCGGTCCACCTGTGGTCGTGCCGCGATCCAGTCTCCCAGACCAGTGCCAATCATCGAACTGATCGAATTCTTGGGAAAGACCGCAATTTCATTGAAGAACGGCAACGACGTCAGTTCCTCAACCGTTTGACTCTCCGCGCTCCCGGCGACACAGTGCGGCGGATATGCCTCGAACTCTGGCGCCTGCGGATCGTGCGCGTCCTGCGTCAACGCAAAATGGCGCACCCCCAGTGCATAGGCGCGCTCGAACAGATCGGCGACGGGACGCGCAATCCGACCAACGCGCTCGCTGGCCAGGGGGCCACTCTTACAAAACCCATTGATGACATCAATCGACAGCACTGCGACTCGTTCTGGCTCACCGGCCACAACGTCCGCCAGCGGCACGTCGCGCAACGAGCCATACCATTCGTCGAGATAGGTCAGAAACGGACGCGCATGGTCAGACAGATTGATACGGGCAGGCATTGCTTCCTCCTTTGGGCGATGCACTCGTTCCAGGCTGCGACGGGCATCACAGCCCGGGCCGGTCCGGCGCAATACAGTCAACCGCGTTCCTGCGACTCACCGGCATCGATACGCGCTTCGCGCCAGCGGAAAACGAACTGCCCATCGCCACGGTCGCGACGGAAGCGGTAGAGCCGCGTCGGACGACCGCGCCCTTCGCGCAGCAGTCCGGTCTCCTCCAGCACGCCAGCATCTCTCATTTTACGATAGAAATTGCCTTTGTCCAGTTTTTCCCCGAAAATCTGTTCGTAGATATGTTTCAGTTCCAGGATCGAGAATACCTCCGGCAGGAGTTCGAACGCCAGCGTCGTATACTCCAGTTTCGAGCGCAGGCGCGCCAGCGCCATCGCCAGGATGCGGTCGTGATCGAACGCGAGCGGCGACGGGACAGCGCGCACCGGAAACCAGCGCACGTCGAGGCTCTCTTCCGAGACGCGCAGGCGCTGCCGGTCGGCGCGCACCAGCGCAAAATAGACAGCACTGATCACACGGGTGCGCGGATCGCGGTCCGGGTCGCCAAAGGTGTACAACTGCTCGATGTAGATGTCGCGCACGCCGGTCTCCTCTTCGAGTTCGCGTCGCGCTGCGTCTTCGAGCGACTCGTGCATCTGGACGAAACCGCCGGGGATCGCCCAATACCCCTCATAGGGCCAGCGCTTGCGGCGCACCAGCAGTACATGCAGTTCGCGGTCGATCAGGGTGAAGATGACCACATCGACAGTGACAGAAGGGCGTTCATAGCGCGATGGATCATAGGTCTCGGCGGTTTCTTCTGCATCGGTCATCATCGCACCTCAAGCACAGGGGGTACGGTCGCGGCGATCCGCCACCCAACCCGCTATTAGTGTCATTACAACAATAAATATACCGACAGGCAGGCGATTTGTCAAGGCATGCGGGATGATTCTAGCAGGACGTGTGTCCAGAAGCATTCAATAGCTGCTCTATGTGGTAGAATCGGCTGCAGGTGACGCCAGATCATCCACGCCTCTGAGACTATCGCCCGTCTGACGTCAGACGTACCTGCTTCGGTTCGCCAACAGATGAGGTCCATGTGCTGACACCAGGAACATTTCTGCAGGATCGCTACCTTATCGAGCGACTCCTCGATCGCAGCCCCTCCGGCGATCTCTACCTGGCGCTCGACCAGCGCACCAGGCAGCATGTCGATGTCAAAGCCATCACCCGCACCGGGCCGGATGTCGATACCCTGTTCGCCCGCGAATCTGCGGCGCTGGCGTCGTTGCGTCACCCGGCGCTCCCTGCAGTCGTCGATATGTTTGCCGCACCGCTCGGACGTTTCATCGTCTTCGACCATATTCCAGGATTGACCCTGGAAGATATTCGCGCGCGCTCTTCTCAGGGGCGGCTCGATGCAGATGCCGCGATCCGCCTTGTTCAGCCGGCGCTCGATGCGCTCGATCAGATGCACCGGCATCTGGCGCGTCTCGCGCATCGCGATGTACGTCCGGCAAATATTCGGGTCACGCCTGCCGGACAGGTCTACCTGACCAATCCCGCCATCGCCGGGCAATCTGTCGCCTCTTTCGCCGGCGATGACCTGCGCGCCGATCTGTATGACGTCGGTGCAATGGTCTACACACTTTTGACCGGAGTCACGCCGCCTCCCCCCTCCCAACGGGCACAAAGCGACACACTGCGTCCGGTGAACCAGATCCGCCCCGAACTCTCACCCGAACTGGCACAGGTTGTGCACCGGTTGTTATCGCTTGACCCGGCGCAACAGTACGCTTCCGCCGCTGACGCAAACCGCGCGCTCGTTGCTGCCGCGCCCGATGTGGTCTGCCCGCGCTGCTCGAAACCAAACCGCGCCAGCGCCCGATTCTGTCGCTCGTGCGGCGCACCGCTGCCCGCTTCCGATGCGCGCAGCGCAATCCGCGCATTCATCGAGCGCCTCCCATCCCAGCCGGCAACGTCCGGCGATACTGTCACACCAGCGCAGATCAACGCTTTCGACTTCCAGTCTCATAGTGCTGCAACCGTCACCTCGCCCCCCACCGATCCCGTCCGTACCCCGCCAAAATCCGTCACGCCCGGTTTTCCTCCCGCCGACGCGCCGACCGTCACCTCGCCCCCCACCGATCCCGTCCGTACCCCGCCAAAATCCGTCACGCCCGGTTTCCCCCCCACCGATGCGCCGACTGTCACCTCGCCCCCGGCTGATGCCACCCATATCGCACCGAAATCCGTCTCACCCGGTTTTCCCCCCACCGACGCGCCGACTGTCACCTCGCCTCCGGCTGATGCTGCGACCTTCATCGCCCCACCCAAACCACCTGCATCGGTAGAGGCGACGGCAGCAATGCCCGCTGCCGCAATTCCCGCACCGCCAACCGCCGGTTCACCGGCAGCGGCGCCTGTCGGCGATGCGCAACGACGGCGGGGACGTCTGATTGGCGGAATTGTTGCGGCAATCGTCTTGTTGCTGGCCTGTCTGGGAGGCGGTTATTTCGCGCTGGCGGTTACCGGAGTATTGCCAGGACCGACTACAGTTGCAGATGTGTCGCCGACGCCGCCCACCGGTGGCAGCGCCGCCACCGCCGAGGCGCGACAGAACGCGACGGCGACGGCGATCGCCGCAGCACTGCGCGCCACGACTACAGCACGCGCTGAACAGACTGCAACAGCACAGGCAGTCACTGTTGCGCCAACCGCAACCCCTGTGCCAACCGCAACCCCTGCGCCAACCACTCCACCCACACCAACTGCCATCCCTACGCCGCAGTTCCTCGTTCCGCAACCCGGCACGCTCGCTCTGGCGGAGTACCAGGCGCAAACGAGTGGATTGCGACAACTCTTGTTCGAGACCTTTGACCGAGGAGAGCGCACGAAAGCGATCTGGACTCAGGTGGACGACGAAAACCGGCGCGCGGCGCTCCGCGACAACCTTTACTATCTGACACTCAAAAAGCCAAATCTTACCAGATCGTATTCCTGGGACCGTAACCTGGGGAATACATACAATATCGAACTGAGTGTTGCATTTCAGACAGTTGGCGCGCCGGCAGCGGCTGGCATCGCCTTCGATATGCAACCCGACGCGAACAGCGGCGTGATCTTCGCGATCACAAACGATAAGCGATGGCTGTTATGGACCTTTGTGGATGGCAGGATCGTGGCGGAACAAAGCACGAGTGTTATTCCCGACGAGGTCATCGTTGATGGGGTCGGTACAAACATTCTCTGGGTCGTGCGTACACCCAACGAAACCCAGCTCTGGATCAACAGCAAACACGTGGCGACAGTTCCGCCGAGTCCTTTTCCCGGCGGGCGAGGGGGCGTTTGTGTGTCATCGTTCAGCAACCTGACAGAGCCGGCAACCGTGATTGTGGACAATTTTCGGGTCAGGACACCATGACAGGGGGGAATTATCGCGGCTTACAGCCTCGACCTCGGATCGAGCGCATCGCGCAACCCATCGCCCATAAAGTTGATGCTCAGCACCGTAAGGAAGATCAGCGCGCCCGGAATGAGCGCCAGCCACGGCGCCGCCTGCAGGTACTGGCTGCCATCGGTCACCAGACGTCCCCAGGTCGGCGTGTCGGGAGGGAACCCAACTCCAAGGAACGACAGGGTTGACTCGGCAATGATCGCGCTCCCGATCTCGAGTGTGGCTGCAACAATGATCGGACTGACGGCATTCGGCAGGATGTGGCGAAACATGATAGCCGTCTGGCTGATTCCCAGACAGCGCGCGGCTTCGACGAACTCCTTCTCCTTGAGCGAGAGGAACGTGGCGCGCACGACGCGCGCCGTCTGCATCCACGCCAGCGCGCCGATGACCGTCACCACAATAACAAAAATGCCCGCTTCCGGTGAGCCCATCGCCCGTATGACCGGATCACGGAACAGGTAGACGGTCAGAAGGATCAGCGGCACAGAGGGCAGCGACAGAAACAGATCGGTCAGGCGCATCAACACCTGATCGACCACACCGCCAAAAAATCCCGCTGCAGCGCCAATGATCGTCCCGAGCGAGATCGCAATCAGCATTGCCACAAAACCAACCGCCAGCGACACGCGCCCGCCGTAGATACAGCGCGCCAGCAGATCGCGCCCCAGATCGTCGGTACCGAACGGGTGAACCGAAGTTGGTGGCGACAGCAGCGCCAGAAAGTCGAGATGATCAATCAAGACGCGAATATCAGGATTCTGGGCTGTCACCGGAATACCCGACTGCGCCAGCTGCTCGACCAGGTACCGTTCATACCACCAGGCGCCGACAGTTACTGCCAGCGTCATGAAGATCAGAATGCCAGCGCCGAGCATCGCCAGTTTATGGCGGCGGAAGCGGCGCCAGGCATCGCCTAACAACGTGCGCGGCTTCGACGAGACGCCGAGCTGGAGTTGACGAATCGTAGCAGCAGTATCCGCGACAGAGGGGGAGTTCATTGTCTGGTTTGCTTCGGACATCAGCGCCTCACCTGAACGAACTAGCTGTAACGCACGCGGGGATCGAGCACCCCATAGAGAATATCGGCAATCAAATTGAACAGGACTGTAAGACAGGCAAAAATGAAGGTAATGGCCATCACAACCGGCGTATCGGAGTTCTGTATCGACGTGATCAGCAACTGCCCAACGCCATTGACCCGGAACAGGTTCTCGGTGATGATTGCGCCGGCAAAAATCGTGGGAATACCCAGCGCGATCAGGGTCACCACTGGAATCATGCTATTACGCAATACGTGGCGCATGATCACCATCTGGTCTGCCAGCCCCTTCGCACGCGCGGTGCGCACATAATCGAGCGGCAAATTATCGAGCATCGACGAGCGCATAAATCGGGTCAACGCCGCTGTCTGCTGCACCACCAGCACCGCCACCGGCAGCGCCATCTGGCGTGCCTGCTCAACGATGCCATCCCAGCCCGACAGATTGAGCGTCGAGTTGTACACAATCGGGAACCACTTCAGATTAATGGCAAACACCAGCATCAACGCCAGACCGGTAAAGAATGACGGCACCGAAAAACCAATGAATGCAAAAAACGTCGCCACCTGATCGAACACGGAATACTGCTTCACCGCCGAAATAACACCGATTGGAATGGCTATCAGCACTGCAATCAAATACGCAGTTCCAACCACGATCAGGGTTTGCGGCAGACGCTGCCAGATCAGGTCGATCACCGGTCCGCGAGTTCCAAACGAGAAACCCCAGTCACCACGCGCCAGCGCCGTTATCCACTTAACGTAACGCACATACCAGGGTTGATCGAGCCCAAACTGAATGCGGATCAACTCGCGGGTCGACTCCGGAATGGCCGGGTTGAGCGCAAGCTGCGCCAGTGGATCGCCGGGCGCCAGCGCCAGTATCGCAAAAATGACAAAACTGATAATCAACAGCGTTGGAATGGCTATCAATATACGTCGCACTATATACTGGGCCATATGGGCTTCCTTGCGCTACCTGGCACGAACCTGTCCGTAGCCGATACGCTTCTGCTGCTTTCGTTGAGTGGCGCCCGCCAGTCGCGCGGAGACGCCAGTCGCGCGGAGATCTGAGGTGAACAGCACGGCCGGGAGTGCGGGCGACTTGCGCGTGTTCAGGAGAGAAACCGCACTCCCAGTGACTGTGCATCTTGCGATGTGCGCGCCGCGATGCGTGACTGATACACAAAATCGGCATCAAACGATCGACCGGAGCGATGTACAATATCACTCCGGTCTGACTGCCAGCTACTTGCTCCAGGTTGCGATATTCCAGATGCTCGAGTCGAACGTGTTGAAGGTCGGACCCTTGAGCGCTTTCACTTTAGCGTTGGGGGTCTGGCGGTTGATGAGCGGGATAATGGCGCCGTCGGTCACCAGCAGATCATTCATCTTGATCGCCAGTTCAGCGCGCTTCTTCGGGTCGAGTTCTGTCCTCAACTGCGCGAAGAGCGCGTCATACTCAGGGTTGCAATACCGGCCATCATTGTTGCCGTTCCACTGGTTAGCCACTGAAGCGCGCTCTTCACAGAGCCAGCCCTGCAGATACTGCTGAGGATCAACACTGCTTGGACCGTTCGTGTACATCTGAAGGTCGGCGTAGAACTTGTTCAGCGTATCCGGGTTGCCGGCGTCACCGCCGAAGAACACGCTGGCGTCAATGGCTTTGACGTTGACCTGAATACCGATCTCAGCCAGGTTCGACTTGATAATCGCCTGCGTGCTCTGGCGCAGCGGGTTGATCGATGTCTGGAAGCTCACAACCAGACGCACGCCATTCTTCTCGCGCACGGCGCCGTTCAACTTCCAGCCCGCATCTTCGAGCAACTTCTTTGCTGCTTCGACATCACGTTCACATGTAAGGTTCGGCGAGTTGACCGATGCCGGAACCACCAGCACGTTGCAGGTCGGTACGCCGGTGGGCCCATACAGCTGTTCAGCGATCGCTTTCCGGTCGATTGCCAGCGAAATCGCCCGGCGCACGGCGGGGTCGGTCAGGAAGGGGTGCGGCTGATCCGGCTCGCTGCGCTTATCCCCCAGAGCCGGGTCTGGATTGGAGAAATTGACCACAATACGCTCAACGCCGAATGAACCGCCGGCAAGGGGATCACACTTGCCACTGGCAAGGATCGGTTCGAGCACCGCCTTTGGAACCTGCAGGTTCCACGAGAAGTCCACCTCTTCCGTCTCGCAGACCGCACGCGCTGCAGAAGCCGCATCGCCGCCGCCTTTAATCTCGACTTCATCGAAGAATACATTGTCGGCATCGCGGAAGAAGGGATTGCGCTCGTAGATCACCACATCGCCCGGCTTGAACTCCTTCAACTTCCAGGCATTTGTGCCGATCGGCGCCAGGTTCGCCGCCTGACAGGCTGCATCAGTGCTGGCAGCTGCGCCGATACAGTTCTCGAACTGCTTCTTTTGCAGGATCATGCCGTTTGGACCGACGAAAGAGATATACGGGAAGGCATTCGGCTCCTTCCACGTAATCTTGACAGTGGTGTCATCGACCTTCTCAACACTGGCAATCGGGTCGAAGACAGCCTTGGTCGTGCAGGCAGTCGCCGGGTCGGCGCAGTACTGCCAAGTGAAGATGATGTCGTCCACAGTGAAATCGCTGCCGTCAGACCATTTCAGCCCTGGTTTGAGCTTCCAGGTAATGCTGGTTCCATCAGGGGCAACGCCGCCATTCTCGATCGTTGGGATCTCGGCCGCCAGATATGGCACCAGTTCATCTTTCTCATTGTAGCGCGCCAGCGGTTCGAGAATGACGGTGGCGCCATCGAAATCTTTGGTGCCGGTCGCCAGGTGTGGGTTGAGCGTGGTCACCGCCTGCCAGTAAAGGATCCTCAGGCGTCCGCCGCGCTGCGCTGCTGGCGCCGTGGTCGGCGCTGCCGTTGGTTGCGCTGCTGGCGCCGTGGTCGGCGCTGCCGTTGGTTGCGCTGCTGGCGCCGTGGTCGGCGCTGCTGGCGCTGTCGTCGGTTCTGCTGCTGGCGCCGCGGTCGGCTGTGCAGCGGGTTGCTGCCCGCCACACGCAGCCAGGATCGGGATGATCAGGATGAGAAGCAGCGCCAGTGCACCGCTTCGCCGCCATACGTTTCGCATGGAACGCATAGTGGTGTCAGTCCTTTCACTATAGAGGAGTCTGCCGAAAACCCGTGGGTAGACCTGTTACTGAGCGTTACGCACATCACCCCCTGCACACATGAAACCGTCACTTCACACCCGCGTATGCGGCAATACTGGCGCATAGCACGAATGCTCTGCACTATCTTGCAGAAAACGTTCCTGCATCCATTGCACGGGTGTGAAGGGCGGGCAATAAGAGTTACCGTATCTTATCATGAAGGTTAAGGAACGTCAACGGTGTATCTGGAGAAGGTATCGATGCGCATCACCTGGGCGCAGCAAGGGACTTTCACGCCTGTCGGCGCATCTGCCGGCGGAGGCGGCAGTCATTACTCGGGCGACCGCCGTAGCAGATCGCGCACCCGCGCAAATTGATCCGTCGAGGTGTAAGGATTGGAGGACTCGATCTCCTGAATGGCGCGCCGCGCTGCTTCAGCCACCGATGCCCCCCACGAGGTGCAGCCGGCATCTTCCACTGCACGTTCCTGCAACGCAGGAATCGCATCAGCGACATTCATGTGCGCCAGCGCATTGCAGGCGGCAAAACGCACATCGGCGGCGGGATGACGCAGTGCCGTCAACAGAGGGTGAAACGCCCGCGTGTCGCCGATGCGCCCCAGTGCAATAGCAGCACGCTGCGCAACTCGCGGATCAGGGTCTGTCAGAGCGTGGAAAAGAGCATTGAGCGAACGTCCTTCACCGATCACCCCCAGGATACGAATCGCTTCGATACGTACCGTTGCGTCCTCCCCTTCCGCCAGTTCCAGCAACGCCGGCAGCGCCGGTTGCCCAATCACGCCAAGCGCCCACGCCGCGCGCATGCGCACATCCCGATCTTCATGGTACAGAAGATCAATGAGCGGCTCGACCGCAGCCTCACCCAGCATGCCCAGCGCGAAGGACGCCTGCGCGCGGCTGAATTCGTCGCCTTCCTGCAGTTCCTTGACCAGCTGGCGGATTGAGACCGGCGTCTGTTTCATCACACTACCTCGCTTTCAGGGAGTGAGATTCGAATCGCGGACAACCTGGAGAGCACACCTTCTCATTCATCGGCGCCTTCAGGGATTCCCATGTACATCAGAACTTCCCGAACTCCGCGGATTCGCGCTGTCAGGATGCTCTGCGCAAGATGACTATCCAGCGCACAGTTGCGCGGTCGGCGCGGCTCGACGGGGCTTGGTCCGCCGCGCACATCCGCCGGATTTCGTCCAAACGCGCGCGCAACCAGGCTGGCGAATTCGTAGCGACTGACGACGTCAGGACCTGCCACATGCAGGATGCCACTGCGATTCGACACTGCCAGTTCCAGTACCGCCGTCGCCAGATCACCAACCTCAATTGGGCAGCGCAATTCATCGGTAAAGAAGATTGCCTCTACGCGACCGTCGATCACATCGAGCACGAACCGTTCGTGCCGGCCGGGACGCTCCGGACCGCCATAGATCAGCGATGTGCGAACGATCAATGCTGCCGGATGTGCATTGGCGACCAGCCGTTCCGCCTCCGCCTTGGCAGCGCCATATGGCGTCACCGGATGCGGCGCATCCGCTTCGGTGTACCCACCGCTGCGCTCCCCATCGAACACCACGTCGCTCGACAGGTGGATCAGGCGCGACTGTACTGCGTATGCGCCTTGCGCAACGGCGCCCGCCCCCTCAGCAGTGACCGCCGCCATATCCGGTCCTTCCTGCCGATACGCCGTGTGAACCACAACATCTGGCGCAATACGCTCAATCAGCGCTCTGGTTGCCGACCGGTCGCGCAGATCAAGCCACTCCCAATCCACACCCTGGATCTGCGGTCTCTGCGCGTGGTACGTCGCGACGACATTCCATCCCTGCGAGCGCGCCATCTCCACCAGCGCCGCACCCAGGAACCCGCTGCCGCCGGTGACCAGCAGTGTGGGCCGGTTGTGTCCTGTCGCCCGGATGTCCATAATCCCAGGTCCGGGTCATGCATTCCGTATGCTCAAGACCGATTCCTCGCGTTCTTCGGTCACCCATCTTGCGGCGTCGCGCCAGGGACCCCCGCGTTCTTATCCCTGTCCAGCGCATCGAGCGCCGCCTGAGCGGCCGCCTGTTCTGCCGCCTGTTTGCTGGAACCGCGCCCAATCCCCAGCGACTCTTCGCCTGCCAGCGCCTCGAGGACGAACTCCGGCTGGTGTTCCGGACCGCTTTTACCAATCAGGCGGTAGCGCGGGGTAATGCCACGTTCTGCCTGAATACGCGCCTGCAGTTTGCTTTTGTAATCGATCGGCGGACCCCGGCGCCGTTGCGCCGCCAGCGCTTCCTCGAACAACGGCTGGAGAACATTGTGTACCGCCTCGAGACCCTGATCGAGAAAAATGGCGGCAATGACCGCCTCGAACGTATCCGCCAGCAGCGCCGGTCGCTGCCTGGCGCCGCTCAATTCCTCGCCGCGCGCCAGCAGCACATGGGAACCCAGGTCGTACTGCCGGGCAAAACCGGCGAGCGTTTCGGTCCGGATCAGCGCCGAGCGCCAGGCGGTGAGATCCCCTTCGCCAGCATCGGGGAAACGCTCAAACACCAGCCTGGTCGCCAGAAAGTTGACAATCGCATCTCCCAGAAACTCCAGGCGTTCGTTGCCAGACAGCGAGAGACGCTCATCGACCCGTTCATTGAGGAACGAACTATGAGTCAGCGCCTGTTCGAGCAGACGCTGATCGGAAAACGTGATACCGAGGCGCTTGATGAGTTCATCGAGCGGTTTCGTCATAGCGTCGGAAAACGAGCGAGACATTATGACCGCCAAAGCCGAACGAGTTGCTCAGCACTACATCGACACGGGCAGGACGCGCCGCATTGGGCACATAATCGAGGTCGCACTGTGGGTCGGGCGTCGTATAGTTGATCGTTGGCGGGAGGAGGTTTTCTTGAATGGCAAGGATACTGACGATTGCCTCAATTGCCCCGGCAGCGCCAAGCAGGTGACCAAACTGCGACTTGCTCGAACTGACCGGCACCTGGTATGCGCGTTCGCCAAGCAGGCGCTTAATCGCCTCCGTTTCGGCGATGTCGCCAGCGGGCGTACTGGTGCCGTGCGCATTGATATAATCAATATCATCGGGCGTAAGACCCGCGTGCTTGAGCGCCGCGCGCATCGAGCGCAGCGCTCCTTCGCCGCCAGGCGCCGGCTGCGTGATGTGGTAGGCGTCCGCCGAGAGACCATAGCCGACCAGTTCCGCCAGGATGCGCGCGCCGCGCGCGCGCGCGAACTCCAGGTCTTCCAGCACCAGCACTGCCCCGCCTTCCGCCAGCACGAACCCATCGCGCCCGGCATCGAATGGGCGGGACGCGCCGGCTGGATCGTCGTTGCGCGTCGAAATCGCTTTCGCGCTGGCAAACGATGCGATTCCGATCGGCGTGATCGGCGCCTCACTGCCGCCGGCCACCACCGCCGACGCCCATCCGCGCCGAATGATCTCCGCTGCCTCCCCGATCGCGTGCGCCCCGCTCGCACAGGCAGATGTGGGGCAGTAGTTCGGTCCCTTCAGACCAAACAGCATCGACACCTGACCAGCAGCCATGTTCGTGATCATGGCCGGCACAAGAAACGGGCTGATACGCGAAGGACCGCGTTCCTGCAGGGTGATCACCCCTTCCGCCAGAGTGGTGATACCGCCAATCCCGCTGCCGATGGTAACGCCAATCGACTCGGCATTCTCCGGCGTCACGATCAACTCTGCGGTGCGCAGCGCCTCGGCAGCGGCCGCAATCGCCAGATGGATGAAACGGTCGTTCCGTCGGACCTCTTTCCGGTCCATATAGTTGAGCGGATCAAAACCGCGCACCTCCCCTGCGATGCGCGACTCAAGATTTGAAGCATCGCACAGGGTGATCGGAGTGATACCACTACGCGCTTCGCGGATACCCTGCCAGAGTGTTGGAACATCGAGTCCCAACGGACTGACAGCGCCCATGCCGGTAACAACAACACGCCGTGACATCGACTGGCATCTCCTTGGTTACGAAATGAATATCACAGAGCGCGTCTGGCAACGCATTACACCCCTGGTTGCCCCCAACAGCACAGCACCACAGGTCGATGACAACCTTATCATGACCTGATGACTGAACCGACGCGTTTGGATGAGCCGCCGCCCGCAGACGGACTACCAGCGAGGCGCTCTCGTTCAGGAAACAGGTGGCGCCGCTCAAGCATGCGTTCGAATGAAGGCGGCTTTCACACTCCTGCAATCACTGTGATTATAACAGAAACCCGACATTAAATATCAAAATCCGGTTACTTTTTTATCCGCTGCAGCCCGGCGAGAGCATCGCTGTTGTCCGGATCGATCTGAAGCGCCTTCTCAAAGGCATACCGCGCTTCGTCCATTCGCGCCACATGCAGCAAACACGATCCATACTTCACCCATCCATCAACCGAGCGAGGATCGAGTTTCAGCGCCTCGGCAAAGGAGTCGACCGCAGATTTATGCCGTCCGCGCTGGCAGAGCAGATCGCCGAGCTGACGACGGGCAACGGCATCGGACGGATCGAGATGGATGGCTTTCTCCAGACATTCCTGCGCGTCTGCCATTTCGCCGAGGCGTTGCAGCAATGCACCCTTGCTGCGCCACAGGGCTGGTGCACTCGGTGTGTACGAGAGCGCTTTATTGTATGCAACCAGCGCTTCGACCGGCTTCTGCATCGTTGCAAAAATATCACCACGCGCACCATACAGATCAGCAAACTCGGTACGACTCACCGCGCGCCGCAGGCCCTCATCGACAGCCTGCAACGCTTCGTGGTACAGCCAGAGTTTGAGCGAACAGTGCGCAATCAGGCGCCAGCCATCCGGTTGATCCTGATCGAGTTCGACAGCACGTTTGAAACAACGAATCGCTTCTTTGTACTCTCCCATGTTCAGGTGTGCCAGACCGCGTTCTTTCCAGCGCTCAGCCTCATCGCGGTTGTCGAACGGCGACTCATCGGCGAAGGGAGACCCGGCGAGCGACTCGCGAACACGCTGCAGCGCCGCTTCGAGCTCGGCAAACGATTGAAACCGCTCTGCAGGTCGTTTTGCCAGGCAGCGCAGAACAATCGCTGCAGCATCGGGCGGTGTGTGCGGCGCCAGGAGGCGCAGATCGGGCGGCGGCGCTTTGCGGATCAGACGGATCAGAGCATCGTCGCGCTGCGCATCAAACGGCAGACGACCGACGAACAGTTCATAGAGGGTCACGCCGAACGCATAGATGTCACTCCAGACACTTGCAGTCGCACCATCGAACAACTCGGGCGCCATGTAGGGCAGCGTGCCTGCCAGCCCGGAAGTCGAAAACGTGGCGCGCAGGGAGACGCGCTTCTGCTGGTATGGCTGCTGGTTGTCAAATGGGGTCTTCCAGGGGCGCAGCACCTGTGACAGACCAAAGTCGGTCACTCTGGCGCGCCCATCGAACGAGATCATAATGTTGTCCGGCTTGAGATCGCGGTGCACCAGGTTCAATTGATCGACTGCGTGCTGCATGCCTCGGCAGATCTGAATGCCATAGTCAATCGTTTCCAGAGGTTGAAGGCGTCCAACCAGGGCGCGAAGCGGACCGCCGTGGACATATTCGGCGACGACGTGAGGACGCCCCATGTAGGTGCGGATGTCGTAGGCGCAGACGATGTTGGGGTGGCTGCCAAGGCGTATCCAGAGTTCCGCCTCGGCGTTGAAGCGCCGAATGGCAGCCTCATCCCAGAGGTACTTCGTTTGATACGTCTTCAGAACGACACGCCGGCGGCGCTGGCGATCGTAGGCAATGTAGACGATCCCCATATATCCGCGACGCACCTGTTGCACCTCGTAGCGCTGTTCGATGACATCATCGACCCTGTACTCGCGCCCGAGTTGTGCGTCACCAAGCCATCTGCGACGCTGAAACCATCGTTTGAGCATGAGCTACTCTCTCACGTTACCACTCTATGCTACCATGAAACCATCCAAAAAGTAAATATGGTGAGAGAGCACGCGAGTAGCGTCGAGAGTCAAAGGGGTAAGAATGTGCATGGTATTACCCCCTCGCCATGGCTCGGAGAAACGCCAGATAGCCGCCGACCCGCTGCCGCCGAAGATCGCGGCGATGTCCAAGCAGCAACTTCCCTCCCTCAATCACCAGTTCTGCGCCATACGCTGCGACCAGGAATATGCGCAGCGCAGTCGCCAGCCGGTCACCGTAGCGCAGCTGCGCATACCGCAGACGACTCTGATGAAAGGTGATCAACCGCCATGCCGGAACCTGCGCGCTGCTCTTTCCTTCGTGATGGATGATCTCGGCGGCAGGGAGATAGACGATGCGACCCCAGGCGCCCAGGCGCTGCTGCCACTCCAGTTCTTCGGAATACAGAACGAAGCCGGCATCGAGCAGACCAGCGCGATCAATCGCCGACCGCCGCACCATCAGCGCCGCACCGACCAGCCAGTCAACCGCCTGTTCCCGGTCTTCCGGCGTGTCGATGCAACGGTAGCGACGTACCCACGGGTTGTTGGACCAGCGCCATTCGAGGGGTGTGCTCTCCCAGAACAGAACGCCTGGGGTCGGAAAGCGTCGTCGGCTCGATTGCACCGTCCCGTCCGGGTACCGCAGCCGCGGTCCTGCCACCGCAACATCGGGATGCTCCTCCAGATAGCGCACCAGCGTCGGAATCGCATCCCCAACCACTTCAGTGTCGGGGTTGAGCAGCAACACATACCGGACATCCGTTTCATTCCGGGCAAGCACACGGCGCAACGCCAGATTGTTGCCGCCGGCAAATCCCAGATTACTCCCTGCATCGATCACATCGACATCGGGATGTCGTGCGTGCAGCATCGCCGATGTGCCATCGGTCGACGCATTATCGACGACGATGATCCGATATGCGATGCCCGATCCGGCAAGCGAAGCATGGACTGTTGTAATGCAGCGATCGAGCAGATTGCGAACATTCCAGGAAACGATGATAATTGCAAGCATCTGGTCGTGACGCCGGAAGGCGCATCTTCAAGGCTGCGGGGTCAACGTATGTCGGAACGCTGCCAGACCCCTGAGATGAACATATTTGACTATCTCGAAGTACGCCATTGTCGCGCAGAGGAACAAACCCAGCGCACCATCGCGATAGCCGTGCAGGGTGATAAAACGTCGATAGAACTCACGCACCGGCGCACTGACGAGCGTCCGCCAGCGTACCGGCGCATTCGCCAGCAAAAGGGTCTGCGCCTCCTGAAAGGCATAGGCGCGCTGTTTCCGCCATAATTCATCAAACCGCTCGATATTGAGATGCACCAGATGACCGTGCATCCTGCCCGCCAGACCATCGAGCGTCGCAAACTCGTGCACCAGGCGGGACTCGTCGTAGCGTGCGCTCTCACGGCGCATCAGGCGCAACTGATAGTCGGGATACCATCCGCCACCCTGCAGACGCCGCCCGAAGAAGAGATTGTGGCGCGGGATCCAGAATCCTGCCATATCTGTACCGTTACTGAGTGTGGTGCGAACCTCCTGCGCCAGTTCAGGCGTCACCCGTTCGTCGGCGTCGAGGAACAGCACCCATGTTCCCGCACACAGGTCCAGTGCGCGATTACGCTGTGCCGGGAACCCACGCCATGGCTCGATATACACACGCGCGCCGTGGTCGCGACAGATCACCGCAGTCGCATCGCGTGAACGGCTATCGATCACGGCGACGATGTCACCGGCAAGATCGGCGACGCTGGCAAGGGCATCACCGATGTGACGCTCTTCATTCCCGGCAATGATCGCAACCGACAGCACTGGCGCCGGTTCAGTGCGAGCACAGGTCATAGATTGAGAATACTCCCATACGCCCACAATCGTGATCGCAATTCATCACGACCGATGGCGTGGAAAGCGTAGTCGTGCCAGGCGCGCAGCATCAACCGCAGCATGCCGACACGAATAATGCCCAGATGGAGACCCGCTTTGCGTTCGCCGTAGTGTTTACGGAAGAACCGCAACCGGCTGGCATACAGCGCTACCAGCATACGCGCACGAAACTGGCTGGTCGCCGCCCCGCCGACGTGGACAACGCGAGCGGCGGGAACCTGCCAGATCGCCCACCCGGCGCGTCGTATGCGGTAGCACCAGTCCACTTCCTCGGCATACATAAAAAACCCCTCGTCGAGCAGTCCTGCCTGATCGATCACCGCACAACGAACGAGCATACACGCGCCAAGCGGATGATCGATGGGGAACGGTGTATCGCCGGATCGTTCTTGAGGGTAGCGACCGTGCCACCAGGAATGGTACAGGCGTCCAGGCAATACTTCACCCGGCGGAAAGAGATCGAGCAGCGTCATCAGCAGCGTTGGAAAACGGAAAGCTGCAGGTTGAAGGGTTCCGTCAGGGTTCAGCAGGCGCGGTGCAACCACGCCGACCCGTGGATGAGCATCAAGGAATGCCGCGAGCGCTTCGATGGCGCCTTCCTGGACAACCGTATCTGGATTCAGCACAAGCACATACTCAAGCGACGGATACTCACGGCGCAACGCACCGATCGCCCGATTGGTCGCAGCGGCGAACCCCAGGTTCCATCCCGCCTCGATGAGCATAACCTGCGGAAAGCGGGTGCGCACAAGCGTCGCGCTGCCATCGGCGGAAGCATTATCGACCACCACAATCCGCAACGGCAGCGAACACGCCTGGAGCGACTCCAGGCATGCTGCAAGCAGGTCGCGTGTGTTGAACGACACAAGAGCAACACCGATGGATTTCATAGCGGCGCGTAGTGTAGCAGGCGAGCGCACAGCGCGCAAGTTTTTTTGGAGCGCGCATGCACCCACACTCCTGACTCCAATTGTCATCGTTTCCGCTTCCATTTTGTTATAATCTGCAGATACCATGAGGAAGGCATTGATCCGCGGTTCGCAGTCTGGAGGACGCGAGAAACCGATGCCGCAGGTATGAGTCGCCTTCCCCAGGAAGGCTTGAGTGACAATTCAGACAGCTCACAGGAGTTCACAACCATGCAGACAATGCTGTCTCGGTTGCTCGATGTGCGCCATCGCGACGAGGACGTCCGCCGAAGGGGACAGAACATTATCCTGCTGGCGACCGGTCTTTCCGTGTTGACCATTCTGCTTGCGGGGTATGTCCTGCTCGCAGTCAGAAGTACGCTGATCACACCAGCAATCATTGCGGTAATCTCCAGCCTCGTCGTGCAGTCGATTGTGATGGCGCTGGCGCATTACGGACATGTAGACCTGGCAGGGACTGTGATTGTAGGAATGGCTCTTATTGGCGTCACTGGTTCTGCAGTGACCAATGCAGACCAATGGGTCGTCCCGCTCTTCTTTCCGGTGCCGTTGCTCATGGCAGCAATCGTCCTGCGTCCGCTCTGGATCATCGTCACGTTTGGCGGCGTACTGGCGGGCATGGCTGTCGTCGCCGGAACGGTGGGATCACCGGAGAACATCCTGCTGCGTAACATACAGTTCTTTGCTATCGGGCTGGTCTCGCTGTTTGCAACATTCACCAGCACCCTCAACAGCACTGGAAATCAGCGCCTTCAGCAGCAACTGCGCGCTGCAGCGCAACAGGCGGATCAGACGGCGCACGCACTGCAGACGTTGAATGAAGAACTCGATCTGCGGGTACACATGCAAACCGAAACTCTGCAACAGATATTGCAGGAACTCGAGGAACGCACTGTATATCAGGAGCAGTTGCTCAAAGACCTGACAGAGCAACGCGCGATCATTCGCGAACTGAGCCTGCCCATTCTGCCCATCGGTTCCGATGTGCTGGTTGTTCCGCTGATTGGCGCGCTCGATGGTGAACGAATACAACAGTTGCAAACCCAGGCGCTGAAGCATGTCGAACGTGTTCGCGCCCGTATGCTCATTCTGGACGTTACCGGCGTCCCGCTGATCGACACCCACGTGGCTCAGGGATTAACCGCCTTGATCCAGGGGTTGCGCCTGCTCGGCGCTGACGTTGTGATCGTCGGCGTGCGCCCCGAAGTTGCTCAGACCATTGTCGGGCTTGGTATTCAATTGCAAGGCGTTCGTATCTTCAGCGATCTGGGTTCCGCATTGAGAAGCGCAGCACTGCGCTTCATCAATCGCAGCGATCAGGTCTGATCCAGGTCATCCCTTCCTCCCGCTGCACAGAAACTGTCAGCATATCGTCATCGTTATACACAAAATGTGGATAACTGTGGATAGAATCCCAGATGTAGGGTTTCCCGACTCCTCGAAGGTACAAGAAACAGTTCAGTCCGAGTCGGGGTCCAGACTTCCAAACCATCCGCGACGTTCCATCCACTTGGCGAATTCCAGCACCGGCACGATGGTCACTGCCAGTCCAGCGACGATCAACCAGTCCGTCAACGGCAATGCATAGGTGCCAAAGGCATCGTGCAGGAAGGGCAGGTAGACGATCAGCGAGAGGAGCGCGAGTTCCCAGAGAATAGCCAGGTTGAGCCATTTGTTGGCGAACGGTCTGCGCAGCACCGAGTGCCGGTCTGAACGGAAGTTGTACGCTTTGAAGAACTGGATCAAAACCAGCGACACGAAGGTCATCGTCATCGCCTGCTCCAGTCCACGACCCGAACTCAATGCCCATATGAACAGTCCCAGGTTGACCAGCGCCGACCAGATGCCGCCGAGCATCATCAGCGTGACGACCGGACGGGTGAAAATGCCAACGCGCGGATTGCGCGGCTTGCGCTTCATCAGATCGTCTTCGGGCGGGTCGACTGCCAGCGCCAGTGCGGGCAGTCCATCGGTCGCCAGGTTGACATACAGGATCTGCACCGCCGAGAGCGGCAGCGGCAATCCCATGAGCGACGCGCCGGCCATGAGCCCGATTTCGCCAATGTTCGACGAGAGAAGATACATCAGGTATTTCTTGATATTGCTGAAAACTCCTCGACCCTCCTCGACCGCGGCGACAATCGATGCAAAGTTATCGTCGGTCAGGGTCATCGCAGCGGCTTCTTTGGTGACGTCGGTGCCGGTGATGCCCATCGCCACGCCGATGTCCGCTCGCTTGAGCGCCGGTGCGTCGTTGACGCCATCGCCGGTCATGGCAACGACATGCCCGTTCGCCTGCCACGCCGTCACCACGCGCAGTTTGTGCGACGGCGAAACGCGCGCATACACGCTAATGTCCTGAACGTCGCGCTTCAGGCGGTCATCGGATATCGCCTCCAGTTCGTCGCCGGTGACAACCCGCCTGCTATCGAGGAGCCCCAGTTCTTTTGCAATCGCCTGCGCAGTGAGTGGGTGATCGCCGGTGATCATGACCGGGCGAATACCGGCTGCGACACATGTGGCGATTGCGTCTCTGGCTTCCGGTCGAGGCGGATCGATCATGCCCACCAGACCCAAAAAGATCATCCCGGTCTCCGCCTGTTCTGGCGTTGCGCCGGGTTTGAATGCGATGCCCAGGACACGAAGCGCCTGACTCGCCATCTCCTGAGCCTGCTGCATGATCTGCTCGCGTTCGGCATCATCCAGCCGGCACATGCCATCGGCAGAGACCATCAGGTCGCATCCCGCCAGGATGACCTCCGGCGCTCCCTTTGCATAAGCGGTTGTGCCGTCCGGTCCCTGGTGAATTGTGGTCATGCGTTTCGTTTCAGACGAGAACGGGATTTCGTGGATACGCGGGTTTTCTGCGTCGAGACTCTCCTTCCACAGACCGGCTTTCGCTGCGGCAACCAGCAGCGCGCCTTCTGTGGGGTCACCTTTGATTTCCCAGGCGCCGTCTTCTTTTTGCACCAGACGCGCATCGGATGCCAGGACAGCCGCTTTCAGGGTAAGCAGAAGCGGCTCGGATACCGGAACCGGGCGGGCGTCGAGGAGGAATTCACCTTCAGGTGTATACCCTGAGCCGGAAAGGGTAAGGCGTTGACCGGCAGTGACAATATGGCGGACGGTCATTTCGTTTTTGGTCAGCGTGCCGGTTTTGTCAGTACAGATCACCGAGGTGCTGCCCAGGGTTTCGACGGCAGGCAGGCGGCGGATGAGCGCGTGACGCTTTGCCATCTTCTGGACGCCAATCGCCAGCGAAATCGTGACCACTGCGGGAAGGGCTTCCGGCACGACTGCCACTGCCAGCGCAATGCCGAAGATCAGCATATCGATAATCGGTTGCCCGCGCCACAACCCAAGCGCCACGATAAGCGCTACGACAACGAACGCTGCCCGTGCCAGCACGCTGCCAACCCGGTCCAGATTCTGCTGAAGCGGAGTGCGCACCGTTTCGACCGTCTGAAGCATGCGGGCGATCGCACCAAATTCGGTATTCATGCCGGTGGCGACAACCAGCGCCCTGCCTCGTCCATACGTCGCCGAGGTGCCGGCGTACACCATGTTCCTGCGGTCTCCCAGAGGCAGGTTATCGCGCCCCAGCGGATGCGCATGCTTCTCGACCGGAACCGACTCGCCGGTCAGTGCAGCCTCTTCGATCTGCAGATTGATCGCTTCGATCAGGCGTGCATCAGCCGGAACCCGATCACCGGTGTGCAGGAGAATCACATCCCCTGGAACCAGCTCGCGGGCGGGAATTCTGATCTCCTGCCCGTCGCGCAGCACCGTTGCAGTGGGCGCGGTCATCTCGCGGAGCGCTTCGATGGCGCGTTCGGCGCGATATTCCTGCACAAATCCCAGCAGGACGGCAAACAGCACGATGATGGCAATGACGATCGACTCGACGCCATGCCCGAGAAAGAAGGAAATAACCGTCGCGACCAGCAGAATGATGATCAGCACATTCTTGAACTGTTCGAGCAGAATCGCCCACGGCGAGATACGCTGCACCGCCTGGAGTTCGTTGGGACCGTACTGCACAAGGCGTCGGCGGGCTTCATCACTGCTCAATCCATCAGGCGTGCTGTCGAGCAGGGCAAAGACATCATCGACAGCGTATGCGTGCCACGGTTGCGCAGACGCGGCAGCGCTCTGCGCGCGAGAAGCGCTTGTCTGATCGACATCCGGTTGCACAGTTGACGGTTTCACGTGCACGCCTCCCTTGTCTGTACACAAAAAAACCATCGCGTCAGTCGCGATGGTCTTGCGGTTTGGCTCAGGCAGCCGGGAAACTTTGTTCCGTGATGACGACTGCCTGACCCGGACATCCGGGTGCTACTCCCCATCTGTTGCGCACAGTATAGGAGAGAGGAACGCTTCCGTCAAGAGCGAGTTAGAAACCGGTTGAGGTCTGAACACGACCGGATGGCGTCGTTGCTGCTGTCGCCGGAATCTCGCTGTCGCGCTCACCCTTCGTGCGGTTGAGATCGAAGATATCCAGGTGGAAGCGATCACGGCAGCAGGCGCACTGCCGACGCCCGATCCGGGCATTGACGAAGAACCCGAATGCCGCAGCCGTGCCGAACATCACCAGGCTGTAGATCGCCGGCGGAATTGCCATAGCCGGGCTGTTGAGAAACGTGGCGCCCGATGCCAGCGCGATCGCCAGCGTTCCATTCTGGATGCCGATCTCGATGCCGCTCGTGATGCGCTGCGACCAGTTGAGCCGCAGGATTGCAGCAATCGTGAAACCGATCAGCATGCTCATGGCGCTCAGCATCAGTGTCGCCGGACCAACATCGATAAATGCCTGGACGATAATAGCCCGCTCACGAATGATTGCAGCCAGGATAACCAGGATGAGCAGCGCCACCGAGGCGACTTTGACCGGAAAATCGGCTTCAGCAGCAAACTCGGGGCGCTTCGCCCGCATCCACATCCCCAGTGCAACCGGCACAATTGTCAACAGCGCAATCTGCGCCACGGTCTGCACAAATGGCAACTGGAGCGTCGTTCCCTGACCCAGGAAGTGGATCAGCATCCAGTTCACCAGCGGTGGAATGGTGATAACCGTCACCGTATTCGATATCGCGGTCAACGTGACCGACAGGGCGACATCGCCGCGTGAGAGGAACGAAATCAGGTTCGACGTCGGACCGCCGGGGCACAGGGCGATGATCATCAACCCAACGGCATACTCAGGCGGAAGGTTGAAGGTCGATGCGATAAAGAAGCCTACCAACGGCAAGACGACCAGCTGACCGAACAGACCAATGGCAACCGCTTTCGGGTAGAACAGCACCCGTCGGAAATCATCCACGACCAGCGACAGACCCATGCCCCACATAATGATCGCAATTGCGATCGGCAAAAATACTCCGGTAATGATGTTCTGTTCCATGCGCTCCTCTCCGGTTAGTGTCGATTTCCTGTTCCGACGCGATATCTCCTCGATCCTGGCATCAGGTGCATTCCCGATGACGACTGTATTCCGGCATTGCTCAAATACGAACACAAACCCGCACCAAACGCAGCGCTTCGATCAGGGTTCGCCTTCGACTATGCCGGCAGATATGCATCGCCGCGAGACGAGCAACGAGAGGGTTGAGAAATAGCCGTTATCTGGAACCGTCCAGAGATGAGGAATATATGCGCATCTTAAGATGAAGCGCGAGAAAGGAAAAGCGGAGGAGTTCCCTTATGTGGAAGGAAAGAATCCCCGTTGTCGCAGCGCAGCGATCAGAAAGTCGAGCGCTTCGACACGCAACGCCATACAGACGCCGGCATACGCCAGCGTTCCAGCCCCGCCCGCCCCCAGCAACGCTACAAACGGACCGGTAAACGTCAGTATGCCGCTCAGCTGCCACGCCAGCCAGAAGAGGCAGAGCGAGGCGACCAGGCATTTCCAGAAGGTTTCGCCAATACGCAAGCCACCGAGATCGACCAGGCGCCGCGAGAGAAGGTACAGGATCAGGGCGTGCCCGATCCACTGCGCCGAATTCGCCAGGATGAGCGCCGCTACCCCCCATGGTGTCAGAAACAGCAGTGGAAGCGCCGTTGCCGCATAGATCAGGATGGCCGCCCCCTGCACCAGGTTCGGCGTCAACGTGCGCTGGCGAGCATAGAACGCAAACAAGATCATCTGGTCGAGCGCAGCGGCGGGCAGCCCCGGCAGGTAGAGCAACAAAGCGCGCGCTGTCGCCTGTGTGTCCTCGCCGCCAAATGCACCGCGCTGGTAGAGGAGCGCAACCACCGGTTCCGCCAGTGCCGCAAGACCGACGGTTGCCGGCAGGATGAGAAGCATCACGACCTTGATTCCCATCGCCAGCGTCGTGCGAAACGCCTCTTCATCACCGGCGCTTGCCTGGCGCGAAAGGGTCGGCAGCACAGCAAACGATACGGCTGCCGCCACCAGACCGAGCGGAAACTGGATGAGCGCCGTCGCATAACGCATTGTGGGAATGGCGTCTGGCGTCAGGCGCGACGCCAGATGGCGGTCGAGCACGATGCCGATGACCGAGAAACCAATCCCCAGTGCAACCGGCGCATAGAGCACAAGTATCCGGCGCACCCCGGGGTGCGCCAGATTGAGCGACAGGAACGGAACGCGTGTTGCGTCACGCAGACCGGGGAGTTGCAGCGCCACCTGCAAGACCGAACCGAGCAACACGCCGGCGACCAGACTGAGCGGACCGAGCCACGATTGCAGCAGAACGGCGCCGGTGATAATTCCCAGATTGAAGACGCTGGTTGTAAACGCAGGTAACAAAAACCGCTGACGCGCATAGAGCAGTGCAGTGATCAGCCCCGACAGTCCCATAAAGAAGACCGACGGCAGCAACAGGCGGGTCATCACGATGGTCTGTTCACGCAGTTCGGGTTCGAACCCGCCTGCCAGCACCGTTACCACGGCTGGCGCCTGCCAGATGAGGAACCCGACCACCAGCGCAATCGAACCAAGCGCCAGATTGATGACCGTTGCGGCGACACGCCAGAAGACGGCTTCGTCTTCCTCGGCATAGGCGCTGAACACCGGCACGAGCGCGGCGCTGATCGCACCATTGACCAGCAGATCGTAGACAATCGTAGGAACGGCGGAGGCGGCGGTAAAGGCGGCGACATCAGCGCCGCGCCCGAAGAGACCGGCAATAACCGCCTCGCGCACAACGCCGATCAGGCGACTGGCAATATTGCCAGTCGCAATCAGGAGAGCGGCGATTGCGACGCGGCGAACGACCGCACCTGAAGCGCCGGACATATTCTGCTTCCTATGGCGTGGGGACGCCGCCAGCGATCATCCGATCGACGATTTCACGCACTGCTTCCGGATCGGCGGCAAAGGAATCGGGATTGCCCAGCGTGATGATCATCTTCGAGTCAATGGCAAACCGTTGAATGTTATCGAGGTCCATGCGAGTTGCCGCGCGCGCCAGGCGGATCATCTCGCTGCGCGGCACATCGGTGCGTATATAGTCGCGCAGGGCGCTGGTGTAATCGTCGATCTTATTGATCTGCGAGAGCAGCCCTCGTTCACGCACCCGTTCGACCAGCGCCAGCAGCACCTGCTGCTGACGCTGATTCCGTCCGAAGTCGCTATCAGCGTGGCGTGTGCGCGCATAGATCAGGGCGCGTTCACCATCCATCCACTGTCGCCCCGGCTCGAAACGCACCCGCATGGTGCGCACATCGCCAGGGAATGCATCCACCGGATACCGCGGATCATCGATCACTTTGGGCACATCGATCGAGATGCCGCCAACCAGGTCGATCACCCTGCGGAACCCCTCGAAATTGATCAGCGCAAAATGGTGCACCGGAACGCCGACCAGATCGGAGACGGTTTGCTTCAGCAGAGCCGCGCCATACCCTTTTCCGAGACGGGTCTCGCCGATCAGATAGACCGAGTTGATTTTCCGTCGCCCGAACCCTGGCGTATCGACCATCAGATCGCGCGGGAACGACAGCATGCTGATGCGACCGGTGCGTGGGTTGATATGGAGCAGAATAATTGCATCGGTGCGACTGATCTCCTCACCGACGCGCGCATCGGCGCCGAGCAGCAGGATATTGACCGGATCATCATTCTCTGGCGCACTCGTTGGGGCAACGGTTGGCGATGCGGGCAGAACATTCACCGGCGCATCGGCAGGGACTGGAGCGCTGAGTATCGGTTCGGGGGTTGGCGCAAGGACGACAGGCGTCACAATCATTGCGTCCACATCATCGAGCGCCCGTTTCCACTCGAAACCAAGACGGGCGATGGCGATCATGCCTGTCAGCGTCACCACGCCCAATAGCGTAAGAACAAAACGACGACGCACACCAGGGTGACGTATCAAGCGCACAACTCCGTTGGTCTTCAGACGTTCGCTCCGCTACTATACCACATTTTTACGGAGGCGATTCAGAAGAGGATTTTTGCCAGCCGCAGCACGCCCTGCTTCCACGGAACGCGGTGCGAGACCCCGGAAGCGCCCTCGAACTCCTGCAGGTGTTCAATATACCAGCGATAGTTACGAACGAGCGCCTCTTTATTCGAGTACTTCGGTGTGAAGCCGAGCATGCGTTCAGCTTTTTCGATCGACACGAACGAGTCGGTGGCGGCGGTTTCGTATACCCACTTGTAAAGTGGCGAGAGGCGGAGCGCCTCCAGCAGGCGCAGCGTCCAGATCACCGGCGCTGCCGGGAAGGGGATGATCTTCTTGCCAAAACCGGCGGCGTCCAGCACCGCCTGATAATCCTCGCGCATCGTCGTAAACTCTTTGGCGCCGATGTTGAAGGTGTCATTCACCCGCTCCCGATCGAGCGTCGCACACAGATAGATCGCCTCGCACAGGTCTTCGACATCGAGTAACTGGTACCGATTGTTGCCGCTGCCGATCATGGGAAAGTTCTTCCCGTCCTTCGCCCAATCGTAGAGCAGCGCAAACACGCCAAGGCGTTCCGGACCAACGAACGACTTTGGGCGAATGATCGGCACGCACATCCCTCTGGCGCGGTATTCCAGGCAGATCTGCTCGGCTTTCACTTTTGCTTCGCCGTAGGGACCGACCCCGTGGAGTGGATCGTCCTCATACAGCGGGTGGTGATCGGGAATACCGTAGACCGCAGTCGAAGAAATATGGATAACCCGCTCGACGCCGTGTTCGAAGGCTGATTGCAGCACATTGCGCGTGCCATCGAGATCGGTGGAGAAGACATCCTCCTTTTTGTACAAAGGCAACGCCGCGGCTGCGTGCACGACGATCTGCACCCCCTCCATCGCCCGATCAACGCTCGAACGATCCCGGATATCGCCCCTGGTCGCCTTGACCCGACTCCGTTCGGGGTAGTTGAAATCGGCAATGTCGAGTGAGACGACCGAATGCCCGCGCACCAGAAGGTAGCGAATCAAATTAATGCCCAGAAAACCGGCGCCGCCGGTGATCAGGAAGGTAGACGCTGTCATGGATGCAATCCTTGCTGCGCCAGGCGATCCTGCAGGCGGGTAATTGTTTCGCGAACGGCTGCCAGGCCATCACGTTCGCGTTGCACCACAGCCGCAGGCGCCTTGTCAACGAAACCAGGGGTGGTCAGCCGGGCTTCGCGCCGCGCCGCTTCAGCCTGCGCCGCTTCAAGTTCCTTGAGCAGGCGCGCGCGCTCGGCTTCCAGATCGATCATGCCGGCGAGCGGCACATATGCTTCGACCGATCCGATCACAAGGGTGGCGGCCTGCGATGGCCGCTGATCGAGCGACTCTGCGATCATCAATCGATCAGGGTCGAGGCGCGCCAGACGCGCAATGATCGACCGTTGCGCGTCAATCAGCGCGGTCTGTGCGCCTGCCACAATCGTGGCGGCGATCAGACGCGCCGGTTCGACTTTATACTCGGTGCGGATATTGCGGATGCCGGTGATCAACGCCTGAACAAGCGCCCAATCACGCTCGATGTTCTCGTCGATCCGGCCTGTATCCGGTTGTGGATACGACGCGATCATGATCGACACAGCATCAGACCGCCGGTCGCGCACCAGATACTGCCATGCTTCTTCGGTGACGAACGGCATGAATGGATGCAAGAGGCGCAGTGCACCTTCCAGCACCGTATAGAGCACGGCGCGCGTCGATGCCCTCAGCGACTCCTGATCGAACTGCACCTTGGCGACCTCAACATACCAGTCGGCGAATTCACTCCAGAGAAACTCCTGGATACTGCGCCCTGCCTCGCCAAAATTGTACGCCTGCATCAGACGATCGACATCGGCAGCCAGACGATGGTAGCGCGACAGGATCCAGCGATCGGCGAAGGTTGCGGGTTGAAGGTCGAATGTCTGGTCTGCCGTATCGTCCAGTTTCGACAGCACGAACCGGGTGATATTCCACAATTTGTTGGCAAAATTGCGCGCCGACTCGATACGCTCCGGGTTAAGGTTCAGGTCCTGTCCAGGTGAACTGCTGGTTGCCAGCGTGAAGCGCAGCGCATCCGCGCCATACTGGTCGATCACGTCCAGCGGGTTCACCACATTGCCGTAGGTCTTCGACATCTTACGCCCGTCTTTGTCGCGCACCAGACCATGGAGGTACACCGTATGGAACGGCGTTTTGCCCGTCAGGTAGCACCCCATCATCATCATGCGCGCCACCCAGAAGAACAGAATGTCGTACCCTGTCTCCATCACGCTGGTGGGGTGGAAGCGCCGCATATCCGGCGTATCATCGGGCCAGCCGAGCGTCGAGAAGGGCCACAGGGCGCTGGAGAACCATGTATCGAGCACATCGGGATCCTGCACCAGCCCTTCACCCTGCGGATCGGGATCGTCGGGACCCGGAACGATCATCTGGCCATCGGGCGTATACCAGACCGGAATGCGATGCCCCCACCAGAGTTGCCGGCTGATGCACCAGTCCTGAATGTTTTCGAGCCAGTGGAAGAACACTTTCTCAAAGCGTTCCGGCACGATACGGGTGCGTCCTTCGCGCACTGCGGCAAGCGCAAGATCGGCGAGCGGCCCGGCGCGCACGAACCACTGCTCGCTGAGGAGCGGCTCGACGACTTCGCCGCCGCGCTGACTGATACCCACCGACATGCGGTGAGGACGCGCCTCGACGAGCAACCCTTCACGCTCCAGATCATCGATCAGGCGCCGCCGCGCCTCGAAGCGATCCAGCCCGGCATATGGACCAGCTTCAGCATTAAGGGTCGCATCGGCGTTCATGATGTTGATCATCGGCAGGTGATGGCGCTGAGCCACCAGATAGTCGTTCGGGTCGTGCGCCGGCGTAATTTTCACTGCGCCGGTGCCAAACTCCGGGTCGGCGTAATCATCGGCGATGATCGGTATCAGGCGACCAATTGCCGGCAACGCAACCATGCGCCCAATCAGATGTTGATAGCGTGGATCGTTGGGATTCACCGCCACCGCCGTGTCACCCATGATCGTTTCGGGACGGGTTGTTGCGACAGTGATAAACTCCGTGGCGCCAGCAGCCCATCGACCGCTGCCCCAACCACCAGGACGCCATCCATCACTGACGATCGGATAGCGTACGTGATACATGTGCACGTCGCGCTCTTCGTACTCGACTTCCAGATCGCTCACCGCCGTTTGCAGATTGGGCGACCAGTTGACCAGGCGATAGCCGCGGTAGATCAACCCATCGTCATACAGGCGCTTGAAGGCGGCGCGCACTGCGCGCGAGAGCATCGGATCGAGCGTGAAGCGCTCACGGCTCCAGTCGCACGATGCGCCAAGGCGACGAAGCTGGCGAGTGATCTCGCCGCCATACTTTTCCTTCCACTCCCAGGTACGACGAAGGAACGCTTCACGTCCGATCTGCTGGCGGTTCGTCCCTTCGCTTTGGAGCAATCGTTCGACCTGCAGTTGCGTGGCGATGCCGGCGTGATCGGTGCCGGGCAGCCAGAGGGTCGGTTCACCAAGCATCCGATGCCAGCGCACCATTACATCCTCGATCGTAACGAACATCGCGTGCCCCATGTGGAGTTCGCCGGTCACGTTCGGCGGAGGCATCGACACAACGAACGGCGGACGATCAGAGGTATCGGGAGGCGTGAAAAAGCCGCTGCGCTCCCACCACTCATAGAGGCGCTGCTCGACATGCCGCGCTTCGTAGGCTTTCGCCATTTCAGACGGTTGCTGACTATCGGGCGTACTCATGGCAGTGTTCGCTTACCGCATAGATATCGCAAAAAATTGCGCAGAGCGAGCCGCCGTCATTGCGGCGCGCTGCTGCGACAGACCATATCTATTATATAGGATTCTGGGATCAGCACAAGGCGAGAGCAACAAACCAGCGCGCATGTACCTGTTCAAACCTGTGCACATGCGCCTTTCCGGGAATGCAGGCGGTATCTGGACGCATGCGAGCACAATGTCCGCTCTACACAATCGCCAGCACGACGGTCAGTGTCACGATGCTGAGGAGTGTGGAAAACAGGACCGTTGTGATGACAAACTCCGGCAGCAGATCATTTTCGACAGCAATGATCGATGCCAGGACGGCGGCTGGCATTGCAGCCTGCAACACGCCAACCGCGCGCTCGATGCCATCGAGACCGAAGAGCGGCGCCAGCACGAGTGCCAGCGCTGGTCCCGCGATCAGGCGAACGGCGGCTGCCAGAACCGTATCGAGTGTTACACGCGGCATGCCTGCGCCTGACAGTTGCACCCCCAGCGCCACCAGCATGGTCGGGATCATCCCGGCGGCGAGCAGACTGATCGAACGCGCCAGAAGCGGCGGTAGTTCGATCTGCAGACTGTTGACCAGCAATGCAGGCGGAACCGCGATGAGCGCAGGCGTCTTGACGACAGCCAGCGCAGCGCGCCAGGCGCTGCCGCGATGCCAGTTTGCAGCAGCGACGCCAACCACAAAGGCGATGCTGGAAATCGCCAGAAAGTAGACCGTCCCCGCAACCAGCGCCCGATCGCTGTCAGGAAAACGGAACTGAATGATCGGAATGCCAAAATTCCCGACATTGCCGAAGATGGCGATGAGCATATACGCGGCTACCATTTTGGGTGAGCGGCGCAGCAGCGTTGCGACGACATACCCGACGCCGGCGCATCCCAGATGAACGATGACTGTGTATACCACCATCTGTCCTGCAAGCGTCGCACCAATGCGCGCGCTACTCATGACATCGAACGTGAAAGCCGGGATCAGGATGAAATAGGAAAAGCGGGTCAGCGTGCGCGATTCGAGATTGAGCCGGGGACCGGCGACATAACCGAACGACACGAGCAAAAAAACCGGCGCCAGGACATTGAGAAAGATCGGCAACAGGGCAGGCACGTTCTGCTCCACAACATCAAAGCAGCGAAAAGCACAATCGGCACGTATTCACACATTGCACAACCAGGGTCATCATCCGCCGCCGGCGCGCTGCCGGAGGTAGCCGAGCAACGCCTCGATCGCAGCGCGCTGCTGGTCGGTCGTCTCCTGGCGCTGCGATGCCAGCGCCAGCAGTTCCTGCGCCTGTTGCGCCGCCTGATCATACCGCAGCAGATCACTCAACACAATAGTGTAGTTCTGGCGCGCTTCCAGATTGTCTGGTTGTAATCGCACCGCTTCGGCAAATGCATCTGCAGCAGTCGCAAGGTCGCCAGCCCGTATCGACAGCAGACCGATAATCGACTCCACTCGCGGGTCATCGTTTCGAGACGATTTTACTTCCATATATTTATCTCGCAAACGCAGGGCCTGAATGGGATCGGACGACAGTGCAGTTGCAATGGTTGCTATCTGACCGTCGAGTGCATATGGATCACGTTCCAACAAAGCAAGATACTGATCGACCGCTTCGGCGTACCTTCCCTGCACCCGTAACACATCACCCATGCGGATTAGCGTATCGTTATAGAGCGGGTCGAGGCGACGTGATTGCTCAAGCAACGCCAGCGCCCGACCATAATCGCCGGATCGCGCAATTGCGCTGGCATACTCGTTCAGAATGGCCACATCTTGCGGCGCAATTGCGTGGGCGCGCTCGTACCAGACGATTGACTGCCCCAGAGCGTCGCGATCCTGACCGCCGCTCAAGTTCTGGTACCAGAAGTTGTACATGCGCGCCAGGTTGGCGGCGTGGTCTTTGTTGAGCGGCGCCAGTTGTTGAGCTCGCAGCAGCACGGCTTGCGCATAACTCATCAACTCCATCGGCGTGCGCTGCAGCACGAACGCCTGCAGCATCGCCGCATTTTCGAGCTGCAGCAGTGTTGCAACACTGGCATCCGGATCGACCTCGCCAGGTGGTGCGCCAGAACGACGCGCTTCATCGGCACGCAACGAAACCATCGTCATGAGGGAACGACCAAGCGTCAGGTAGTAGAAATCCTGCCCCGGCTCCATCCGAATCGCGTCTAGCAGATATGCGGCGCCAACGATCTGTTGGTCGAGCCTGCCGCGGGGATCATCGATGTATCCCTGCGCCTGTTGCAACCGCATGTCCGCCAGGACGCTATCCACATTGAAGGTCCAGACGCCGAGCAGGGCAACGACGAGAATGACGGTGTAGACAGCCAGAGCAGCAGCGCGCCCTTCGGAGCGTGAACGAGACGCTGCCGGCCTCGCAGAGGACGATCCACGCTTAACTGCCTGCGTCCGACGTTTCCCGCGCTGGCGCGCCGGCGCTGCCTGCTCTGCAGACGCTGACGCCGGGGCAGGCGCCGGTTGCGGTTGCGGTGTGACCGGCTGGTCATACATTCCGGCGATCCTGCCAGTCGCCACGACAACCGCAAACGACACCCACTGGAGCATAAGGGTCGATACGATGGGAATGCCGGTCAGTCCCTCGACCACGTGCGCTGTGACCGCCGCAATTGCGGCAGTGACCAGCACCTGCAGACCCCAGTCTGCCATTCTGGCAGCCAGATGCCACGCCAGACCGAAGAAACTGAACAGGAGAAACAGGTAACTGATGAGGCCGAGGATGCCCTTGTTGATGATTTCATCGAAGTACGCCTGGTGTGATCGGTCCGGCGATGCCGTTCGCGCTTCGAGGCTGGTCAGCGATGGCGGGTAGAAGGGATTGTAGGCGACGAACATGGTTTCGGGTCCCCAGCCGACAATCATTCGAACTGGATCAGACCGGATGAGCCCGGCTGCGCCGCCGGCTTTATCATCACCAAACCAGATCAACCAGCGAACGCGGCCGGTACCGGTCTCGACTTCAAGGAGACGACCCATTCGTCCGATATAGGGAACCTCGCGCAGTTGCTGGAAGAACGATGCGTCGGAAAGATTAAACGCTGCCAGAAACCCCGCCAGTGCTACGGCAAGCATGACCTCACCGATAAGCAATCGCTGCCAGAGCCGCGCACGCGCCGGGTTATGCTGGCGCGCCCGGCGGAGCGCCAGCACAAGGAGCAATGTGAAGAACACGAACAGACCGGCAAAGCCTCCCAGCCATGGCCCGCGACTCTGGGTGAAGAACGTCGCCGCGAGAAGCAATGCCACAATCGTGAAGGCGCCAATCGACTCAAGAACAAGACTGAGACGCGAGGCGCCTTCAGTGCGCCGGGGAAGCAGGATCACCAGGGCATATCCGAGCGCCATGAGCACGACTGCTCCACCCAGCCAGAGGGGCCATTCAACCCCTGGGCGCCCCTCGAGCGGAATCACGCGCTGGTCAGGTCCCTGCCCCAGCGTATATGAAATGCCGAGAAGCACAACGTAGCCTAGGAGGAACAGACCGGGGAGGAGTGTGCTGAATGTCAGGCGTTCGGCGCGATGTGGCGCCAGTGCGATCAGCAGGAACAACCCGCCGGCAACGACCAGCGCACCCGGATAGACCCACCAGTAGCGCAGATCGGCAGCGCGCACCACAGCGCCAAACATCATGGCAGCGAAGACCAGCACCAGTGCAGACAGCGCCAGCAAGGCATAGGCTGCTCCCCACCCCAGATCGAGCGACGGTCGGGAGGGAGCAGCAGCGGCGTTCCGCGCCTCATGCACCGCGACGATCCCGCGGTAGAGCGCGTAGGGCAGCACCATAATCATGTAGGCTGCCACGAAGATCGAATTCCCCATTGTGGAAGCGACGCGCGTGATCACATCACCACGCCAGGGAAGCGGATCGAGCTGCACATGCTGAATGAGACCGTAGCACGCGGCGATCAGACTGGCGAGGATCATGATCGTCACCAGCCGGTCGAGTTGTTCGCGGCGGCGCAGGTAGAGCGCAATCAGCACCCCAAGACCGATATACGACAGGTTGGTAAAGGTTCCCTGCAGGCGCTGGTAGGAACCCCAGAAACTGACCGCCGGCGCGATTGATACAACCGTCGCCAGCAGAAAGACGGCTGCATAGATGATCGTCGGCAGGGCAAGCGGCGCCGCAACCACACGCCGCCACCAGGGATCGGTTCGCGCGCCTTCGCCAGTGCTGCGACGATTCGCAAAGCGTTCGAGCCCATCAATCAGTGCTGCAGCCAGCATAATTATCACGATCGAACGCAGCGTGGTCGCTTTATCCGGCTCGAAGTGACGCGCTGATAGCAGATTGAAATATGTCGGTATCAAAAGCAGGGCGATCAGCCAGCCGCCCTCGATAACACGTTCGCACCAGATCGAAAGAGACGTTCGCGAGATCACCAGATCCTCCTGCAGCAAACCACAGTGATGCCAGATGGAACAGGCTCAGTGCATCCACAAACGCCAGACCACTGCGGGTCAGGCGATGGGGGCGCGTTCGCTTTGCTGCTTATATGCGCGCGCCCGTTCAAGCATATCGATCGCGCTGCGAAGACTGTGTTCACTTACCGGCGTACCATCAAGCATAGCGGCGATCTCGTGCGGTCGCTGCGCATCATCGAGCTGCTCGACCACTGTGCGCGTGCGCCCATCGCCGACGACTTTCGTAATCACATAGTGCGCATCGGCAAATGCGGCAACCTGCGGCAGATGTGTGATACAGACGACCTGATGGCAATCGCTGATGCTCCAGAGTTTTTCACCCACCACCTGACCGGCGCGACCGCCAACACCGACGTCGATCTCGTCGAACACCAGGGTTGGAATATCATCGACGCGCGAAAGGATCGATTTCAGCGCCAGCAGGAGGCGCGCACTTTCACCGCCCGACGCGATCCGCGCCAGTGGTTTGAGCGGCTCGCCGGGGTTCGGCGACAGCAGGAATTCGATGGTGTCAATACCGGTTCGATCAAACGCCAGGCGTTTTTCAACGCCATCGACCACGAGCGGAATGCCGTTCGCGTCTTCAGTTTGTTCGATATGCACCGCAAAGCGCACGTGCGGCAGCGCCAGATCGCGCGCCGCCTGTTCCACAACACGCGCCAGGCGGTCACCCGCTTCCCGACGACGTTGAGATAGATCCCCTGCAAGACGGCCAATCTCCTCGAGCAGGCGTTGTTCTTCCGATTCGAGGTCAGCCAGATGCTCGGCGCTGCGGGTCAGGCGTTCGATCTCCGCCTCGGCAGACGCCGCCCGTTCAAGAATCTGTTCGATACTCCCACGATACTTTCGCTGCATATCGCGGATCAGTGTCAGACGGTCCTCGATAGCATCGAGCCGCGCCGGGTCGAACTCCATCGCATCGCGATAGGTGCGCACGCGCGCCGCGAGGTCCTCCACATTGTAGAGAAGGTCGGCAGCCTGTTCGGCAGCCTGGTGGAGCGCCGGGTCGAGACGCGCCAGTTCGGCGAGCGTGTCGCTGATTGCGCCAAGGAGTTCAACCGCCGACCGGGCGGCGCGCCGCCCGCTTTCATCGCCAGTGTAGAGCAGCGCATATGCTGTTGCAACCAGTTCAGTAATACGCGCACCGTTCTGGAGCAGGGCGCGTTCGCGCAGCAGTTCATCTTCCTCGCCCGGACGCAGGCGTGCAGCGCGGACATCCTCCAGGAGGAAGGTCAGCTCCTGAATGCGTTCAGCACGGCGCGCAGCAGCACTGCGCAGCATCTCGAGTTCATCGCGCACGTGGCGCAACGCCGCAACCTGTGCTGCAACCTGCTCACGCAACGGGATCAGACCGCCAAAACGGTCGAGCATCTCGCTGTGGGTGCGACTGTTGAAGAGCGACTGTCCCTCGTGCTGACCATGAATATCGACCAGGCGGCTACCGATATCGCGCAGCACGGCGCTGCTGACCGCGCGACCATTGACGCGCGCCACGCTCCGCCCGCTTTCGCGGATGATTTCACGCGACAGGATCACCTGATCGTCATCATCGCGCAGACCATACTCATCGAGGAGTGGCAGGAGGTCGGGACGGTCAGTGATGCTGAACACCCCCTCGATTCGGGCGCGTTCACAGCCGGATCGCACGAACGACGGATCAGTACGGTCGCCGCGCAGCGTCCCCAGCGCATCGATAATGATCGACTTACCGGCGCCGGTTTCGCCGGTAAGGACATTGAACCCATTGCAGAAGCGCAGATTAAGGCGCTCGATAATCGCGAAATCGCTGATGTTGAGTTCAAGCAACATGCACGTGACGGCGTATGCGTCGCACCTGAAGGAACAGGCGACAAAATTGTACCATATTCCGTCCCGGCATAGCGTCCTGTGCTCGGTTACTTTCCACGTTCCACGGCAGGGAGCGGACGTTTGGCGACCGGCTCGGCGCGACTCTGCAGCCACACGTGGACAAAGCGCTGGATCGCAGTGATGTTGCTCAGAACAGCCAGACACCAGAGCATCAGCGTGACCCAGCCGGTCAGCAATCCGAGGACGATCAGGGCGATTCGTTCAGGGCGCTCGAGCAACCCCGCCTTGCCATCGAAACCGCATCCTTCAGCGCGAGCGCGGATATAACTGGTCAGCAGCGAACCGATAGCAGCGGCGAAGATGAGAAATGTTTCAACTGCGTGAGGCGACAGACGTTCGAAGTAGATCAGCAATCCGAGAAGGATCAACATATCCGCATAGCGGTCGAGGGTAGAGTCGAGGAACGAACCAAATCGACTGACCTGATTCGTGGCGCGCGCCAGCGCGCCGTCGAGCACATCAAACAGACTGGCGAACGCGACGATCAATCCACCGATGAAGAACTGACCAGATGCCAGCCACCAGACGCTTGCCATTGTCAACAGCAGATTCAGAACCGTTAGCGCCGATGGGTGGATACCGGTCCAGCCAAGCGTTCGCGCTGCCAGATCGGCCGTCCATCGACGGATTTGCTTATTGTATCGTTTTGTAAACATCAACCCGACCTCCGCCGCCTGCAAGCATTCAGAAAAGCGCGATCGACTGTTCTCGAATGATCGACTGGCGCTATCTGTCTATTGAGAGACGATCGAAGAACTCCTGCACTTTCTCTTCAGTATGAAACACGATGGTAACTCTGAGTTCACGTTCAGTGCGCGCCAGACTCACGGGCGTACCGAGCAGACGCTCGAGTTCGCGGCGGATGCTCTGGTCGTCCGGCGACAGGTCGGATGACCGGGAGGCGCGCTGACGTTTGACTGGCGTCCCTTGCGGCAGGTGCGGGCGAACAGCCGCAAGCGCGCCACGGATGTCGCCGGTCGTCCGTGCATGGTCGGTAAGGCGTTCCACCTCGCGCACATTAAGGTCGTGATCGATAATGGCCGCCACGGTCGCTTCCTGCGCCGCATCATCGGCGAGTTTGAGCAGCGCGCGTCCGTGACCGGCGCTGATGCGTCCGGCGAGGAGCGCCTGTTGAGCGACCGGCGCAAGTCCCAGAAGGCGGCGCGTGTTGGCCACAGCTTCGCGGCTTCGCCCAACCCGTTGTGCAATCGCCTCATCGCTCAGACCGAACTCATCCTTCAGCGTCTGGTAGGCGCGCGCTTCTTCGAGTGCGTTGAGATCGGCGCGCTGGATGTTCTCGATCAACGCCAGTTCGAGCGCCTGCTGGTGCGTGCTTTCGCGGACGATGACCGGCACGCGATCAAGACCCGCGCGGCGGGCAGCCCGCAGGCGACGTTCGCCGGCGATCAACTCATAGCGACCATCGTCCCGTTCGGTGACGATCAGCGGCTGAATGATCCCGTGCTCACGAATGGACGCCGCCAGTTCATCGAGGGCGGCTTCATCAAAACCGGTGCGTGGTTGATACGGATTGGCGTCGATGCTGTCGACCGACGCCTCGCGCACCACAGCCCGTTCCGCATCAGCGGGGATCAACGCAGCAAGACCACTGCCAAGTCCACGAGGACGTTTCATCGCACAACCGCCTGTCGATCAATACGACGCAGCATCTCATCGGCGAGCGCGGCATACGCAAGCGCGCCGCGACTCGACGGATCGTACTCTGCAATGGTCTGCCCATGGCTGGGAGCTTCGCTAATGCGCACACTGCGCGGAATCAGGGTGTTGAAGATGCGTTGCGGAAAGTAACGACGCACCTCTTCGACGACCTGCTGCGCCAGATTGGTTCGACCGTCGAACATGGTCATCACAACCCCGACAATCGTCAGGCGCGGGTTCAGGTGGTCGCGGATACGATCAATCGTCCCTTTCAGCTGCGCCAGCCCTTCGAGCGCCAGGTACTCGCACTGAAGCGGAATGACGACGCCGCGCGCTGCGCAAAGCGCATTCAGTGTCAGTAATCCAAGGGAGGGAGGGCAATCGAGCAGCACCCAGTCATACCCGACCACCTGACCAAGTGCATCGGCGAGGCGCCATTCTCGCCGTTCGGCGGTGACCAGTTCGACCATGGCGCCAGCCAGATGTTCATTGGCCGGCACAATATCCAGCCCGGCGCGGCCGGTCGACCGGATCGCTCGATCCAGACCGGCGACGCCTACGATTGCCTCATACGTCGAGCAGCCCAGGTCGCGTTTGGGGATGCCCAGGCTGGTCGTTGCGTTTCCCTGCGGATCGCAATCAACCAGGAGCACCTGCTGACCGCGCCTCGCCAGTTCATCTGCGAGGCTGACCGCCGTCGTCGTCTTGCCGACGCCGCCTTTTTGATTGGCAAGGGCAAGAACATACGGTTCTGAAGCGCCGATTATTGACATTGCAGTGCTGTTTCACGCGAAACGCCGTGCGCCTCACTGACGCCGCCTCATTGTAGCATGAGGAAAGATTTTGCGCGAACGCCTGCCACGCGCTGTGGTGGTGATCACCAGATTTTGATTCCGCCTTGACGTACCAACTCCCACCGTGTTAGTATGGAAGTCAACGCTACTATCAGGCATCTTTACGCTTGCCGCGCTCAAACGCGCAAGCGATCCTCAGAAAGGTCGATCGATGATCCGTGTAACTGTTGACAGCATCCGCGTGAGTCTGCTGACACAGCACCGTGTCGTCGTCCTGCGCGAAGCCGAGAGTCGGCGCTATCTGCCGATCTGGATCGGTTCCTTCGAAGCTGACGCGATCGCGCTCGCCATGCAGGGGCATGAGCCGCAGCGTCCGATGACGCACGATCTGCTCAAATCAGTCTTCAGCGAACTGGGCTCGACGATCAGCCACATCGTCATCAACGACATCCAGGATAGCACATTCTACGCGCGGATTGTCGTTGAGCAGGGCAGTCACACCATCGAGATCGACGCTCGCCCAAGCGATGCGATTGCGCTCGCGGTGCGCGCTGATGCGCCGATCTACGTCGAAACCCATGTATTTGAGACTGCCGGCGTGCTCTTCGACGAGGAGGAGACTGCTGCCGAGGAGCAACCGAAGAGCGCATCGCGCACCCTGACCGGAACGACCGAGACCGACGAACCGGAACCTGATGCATCAACCGACGAAGGGCTCTCACTTTTCCGCGATTTCATCAACACCCTGGACATCGACGATGACGAAAAGAACAAGGGCAAGAAACAGTAGCAGGCCGGCACGCCGGTTCTTCGATACCCGTCCACATGCGTCCTCCTGATCTCAGGAGGACGCTCACATTCAGTGCGCGGGAGACGGCGTGTCGTCTTTGTGGAAAACACACGTGTTTTTGTGGATAATTCGGTGATTATGTGGATAAATCGGTGGATCGGGTGTGCTTTGATGGTGAGGGGATGTGAACTCACCCGCGGCGGTCGATGCTGCTCTGGATGGATTGGGGAGTCTCTTCCACCGGTTGTTCTGCGGGGTATTGTGCGTTCTGGACGGTTGCGCGCCGCTTTCTCCACTCTTCCACACCCCCTGCTACGACGGCGATATCTCTTTACTCAAATAAAGGGAAAGAAACCCTTTCATGAGAGACGTCCCGGAATGTCCTGTGGATTGACGGTCAATTCGACTCCATCATATACACAACCATGGTAAAATAGGCGTATCGTTCCTGCCCCAATGATCCGCGCGCCGGTTTCGCTTACGGTGAGGTAATCGATATGGCCGCAACAATCCTCGTTGTTGAGGATGAGGAGCCAATTCTCAATCTGGTCGTCGCCTATCTGAAGGCTGATGGCTTTATTGTGCATACCGCGCGCGATGGCGAGTCGGCGCTGACGCTCGTTCAGACTCTGCGGCCCGATCTGGTCATCCTCGATCTGTTGCTGCCAGGCATAGACGGTCTCGAAATCTGCCGGCGCCTGCAGGGTGATGGCGGTCCGTATGTCCTCATGTTGACTGCGCGCGCTGAAGAAGTCGATAAAGTCGTGGGGCTGTCCGTCGGCGCCGATGACTACCTGACCAAACCTTTCAGTCCGCGCGAACTGGTTGCACGAGTCAAGGCGATCCTGCGTCGACGACGTCAGATGAGCGCCGCCTTCCCTTCCGAGTCCACCCTGTTGACCTTTCGCGATCTCCAGATCGATGTGGCGCGGCGAGAGGTGCAGCGTCGCGGCGTACCGGTCACGTTGACGGCGCGTGAGTTCGATCTGCTCTATACGCTTGCTGCAATGCCGGGGCGCGTGTTTACGCGCGAGCAACTGCTCGAACGGGTCTGGGGGCATGATTTCGATGGCGTTGATCGGGTGGTTGATGTCCATATCAGTCTTCTGCGGCGAAAACTTGAGGATGATCCGATGGAGCCCACGCTAATCCAGACGGTGCGCGGCGTCGGATACAAGTTTACCGGTTGATACGATTGTTCGGTGCGACAACCGCCGGTCGCTCAAGTGTGTTGCGTATGCACTGGTTCCATCAACTCCGCTGGAAACTCTTCATTTCGCACGCGATCATTATCGTCATAGCGATCGTGGTGCTGCTTGGCGCGGCGCAGATCCTGGTGCGCAGCAGCATTGCGGAGAGCGCTGCGATTGCGGCTTTGTCGGAAGCGGATGATGGCGTTCTGGTGCTGTCGGGTGAATCGGTGATCCAGCGCCGGTTTCAGTCCATCCTCGAACAGGCGCTGCTGCTGGCCAGTTTCGGCGCCCTGGCGGCAGCTGTGGTTGTCAGCCTGTTCGTGTCACGGCGAATCGTCGAACCGCTTCAGGATCTCACCGCGGTGAGTCGCCGCCTGGCGCAGGGGTATTATCGGGACCGCATGTTCATCCATTCGGACGATGAACTTGCTGAATTGAGCCAGAGTATTAATCATCTGGCAGAAGCGCTTGATCGCACCGAGCAGCGTCGTCTGGCGTTGATCGCTGATGTGGCGCACGAACTGCGGACGCCCCTGACCACCATCGAAGGGTATATGGAAGGGTTGCTCGACGGCGTCATCACGCCGGACGAGCAGACGTTCACGCTGATCCTGCACGAGGCGGCCCGCCTGAGACGACTGACCGAGGAACTCGGGTTGTTGTCGCGTGCAGAGGCGGGTGAACTGCACGTTCATCCGCGTGTGTTCAATGTCTGCCCGCTGTTGCAGGAGTTGATCACCCGCTTTCAACCGCAATTCGCTGCGTGCGAAGTGGATCTGCGCCTTCTTTTGCCTTTTCCTTGCCTCGATCTCTACGCCGATCCTGATCGTCTCATGCAGGTGATGGTGAATCTGCTGTCGAATGCACTGCGCTACACGCCCGCCGGCGGTCTGGTCGAGGTGTCGCTGACGCCGCTCGGCGAATATGTGCGCATATCGGTGCGTGACACCGGGATCGGCATCGAATCTGAGCATCTTCCGCTAATCTTCGAACGTTTCTACCGGGTGGATAAGTCGCGCACGCGCAACAGCGGCGGCACCGGCATTGGTCTTACGATCGCCCGACATCTGGTATATGCCAGCGGCGGCGAAATCTGGGCTGAGAGCGAAGGCATCGGAAAAGGCGCGACGTTTCATGTGACCCTGCCGACTGCGATCGTCTTTCAGCCAGTCCGCATTACTGTTGCAGATGCATGATGGCACCAGTGTATCGATGAGGAGGCTGCCCTGAACTGGACGGGTCTGCTGATTGGCGCCATGTTCTGGCTGGCGATGATCGCCATTGCGCTGATGTTGCTGACGCTGCTGTTTCCGCAAATCGAGCGCCGTGACGATGATCGGCAGCGTGCACTGATGCCGCCGCATGCGCCGCGTCGTCAGAACGAACGCCATCATCTGCCGGCAGTCACCATCATCGAAACGCAGCGAACTGCCACGCTGTCGCCGTCGGAACAATCCACTTACTGGTCTTCGAATGTGCGGCTGATCAGCGTCTTGCTGCTCGTGTGGGCGGCAGGTGCGTTCCTTCCTGCTCTTTTTGCGCCTGCGCTGAGCCAGATCCAGATATTGACCGGCTTTCCGCTCGGGTACTTTCTTGGGGCGCAGGGCGCCCCGCTCCTTTTTCTCGCGCTGACCGCGCTCTATACGGTGGTGATGACGCGGTGTGATCGTCGTTTTGGCGGTCGCGTCGTCGGAACGATGCCGGCAGTCGCAGATGCGTTGCTGCCAGCCGCTCTGGTGATTGGCGGCGGCGCACTGATCGTTATTGCCGATGTCGTCTTCTCTCTGCCGGTCACGCTGATCGGCTGGGGGGCGATTGCACTGACGGTCGCCATCTATGCCGCGATTGGGGTCCGCAGCCGCGTCGGCGACCTGGACGAGTACTACGTAGCCGGCCGGCGTATCCCGGCGTTTTTCAATGGACTCGCGATCAGTGCAGACTGGATGAGCGCCGCGACGTTCATTTCGCTTGCGGGCACGCTCTGGATGCTGGGGTATGACGGTCTGGCGTACATTATCGGCTGGACTGGCGGGTATGTGTTGCTGGCGTTACTCCTGGCGCCCTATCTGCGCAAATTTGGTCAGTATACGATCCCCGAGTTCATTGGCGCGCGGTACGCCTCAACCACAGCGCGCCTGGTAGCCGCAGTTGTTACGGTGATCGTCTCGTTCACCTACCTGACGGCGCAGGTGTCGGGCATCGGACTGATCATGGGGCGGTTCCTGGGCGTCAACTATCTGTTTGGCGTGGCGATTGGTCTTGGCGCCGTGCTTTTCTGTTCGTATCTGGGAGGAATGAAAGCAGTCACCTGGACACAGGTCGTTCAGGCGGTTATCATCGTTGTGACCTATCTGACGCCGGCTGCGCTGCTCTCCCTCAAAGATACGGGGATTGCGCTGCCGCAGGTGATGTACGGCGCCGCGTTCGATGTGATTGCCGATCTGGAAGAGATACAGGGGATCGCCAGATCGTATGTCGAGCCGTTCAATGACTGGTCGGTCTGGCAGTACCTGGCGCTTGCGACGTGTCTTATGTGCGGTACTGCAGGGCTTCCGCATATTCTGGTGCGCTTTTACACAACGCCATCGGTCATCCACGCCAGGTGCAGCGTGAGCTGGGCGATCCTGTTCATTGTGCTGGTTTACCTGACGATTCCGGCATACGCTGCATTCTCTCGCTGGGAAATTCTGGCGCATGTCGTGGGACAGCCGGTGCGTTCGTTGCCGCAATGGGCGGTCAACTGGGGAAATGCCGGTCTGTTGAGCATTACTGATCTTACGACGCTCGAAGGTCGCAGGGTTGCTGAACTGCCGGCGTGGGCGGCGGCTATGCGGGAAAGCGGTGCGCTCGAATTTGTCGACAGAAATGGCGATGGCATCATCCAGATCGATGAGTTGAGCGGTCGTGCAGTAACGCCTGCGTCAACAGACGGCATCCTTCAATACCATGAACTGAAAATCAGCCCTGACCTGGTTGTGCTCTCGACCCCTGAAATTGTCGGGTTGCCCGGCGCTGTCGCGGCGCTGGTGATCGCCGGCGGGCTGGCAGCGGCGCTGAGCACTGCCGATGGATTATTGATCGTCATTACCTCGTCGGTGGCGCTGGATGTCTATCAGTCGCTGAATCGGCGCGCCGCGGCGCGCACGCTGCTCGCCATCGGTCGTGCGACGCTGTTCCTGGCTGCATTGCTCGCCGCACTCACGGCAACGCGCCAGCTCGGCATCATCGTCGAACTTGTGGCGTGGGCGTTCTCGATCGCTGCTGCCACCCTGTTCCCGATCCTGGCGCTCGGCATCTTCTGGCGTCGCGCCAATCGCCAGGGTGCGATCGCTGGCATGCTCGCCGGCATGCTTGTGATTGCCGGGGCGATTGTGACCAGCTGGGTGAGTCCAGCCACCACCATCTTCGGTATTTCCGGTCCTGCAACCGGAGTCTTCGGGATGATCGCCTGTCTGGTGACAATCGTTCTCGTCAGCCGGTTGACCCCGCCGCCGCCGTCGGCGACGCAGGCGCTGGTGGATGCGCTTCGCCGTCCGTGATGCTGTGATCAATGCTTGACACGCATCGTCTCGTCGTGTAGCATAATAGTCGAAGCCTGAAAATGTGGTAGTTGGTGCGTTGACGAGGACGAGTAGCTGCGTGCCGGCCTTCAGGGAAGGCGCACCGGAGACTGTGAGTGCGCCTGGCAGCAAGCGTAGCGAAAACCCCCTCTGAGCCGCCTCCTGAACGTCGTGCAGACAAGTATGGAGGTGCGGGTTCGCCCGATAGCGCGAGACATGAGGGAATACAGTGCGATGCACATCGCACCGTGTTCTGAACATGGGTGGAACCACGAAGCAACCCTTCGTCCCATGCGGGATGGAGGGTTTTCTATTCGAGTATGGCAATGTCGTATCGCTCACCGAGACATCGACGCACACCGCCGCGATCACGCCGTGGCATCAGCTGTCTGGGATGGATGGCAGCCTTCATCTGGGTATTCGTTGCGCTGGTTGCCGTCTACCTGTTCGTACTGCGCCCGCCGCTCAGTCGCATGATCGGCGAACAGGCAGTGCAGCAGCTCACCGTCGATAGCGCTTCAGCAGGCGTCGGCGCCCTGCCGACCCTGGTGGCAGCGCTTCCTGCCGGCGAGGTGCGGATTACTGAGCAGGAAATCAATACCTTCCTCCTGTCGCGCGCCGACCTGCTGGCGCCGCTTGACCAGGCGACCGTTCGCCTCGTCAGCGGCGGTCTGGAGGCTGACATACGCGCCTTTGGTCTCAGCGGAACCGCGCGCATGGGGGTGGCGCTCCAGAATGGACGTGTGATTGCTCTTGATCCGCGCCTCGACGGTCCGCTCGGTCGTCTGATTGTACTCGACGAACTGGTGGCGCCGATCGAACAGCAGGTGAACGACCTTTTGGAAGAGCAGGGACGTCGGATCACCGATCTGCGCATTGCGCCCGGTGAACTGATCGTCACTGTGACCGACACATAAGAACCGCGAGGTTGTCTATGCCAGTCAAACCGGAAACAGACCCTTACTATCGTTTGCGGCACTCTGCTGCGCATGTCATGGCGCAGGCCGTGCTCGAGCTTTTTCCAGAAGGAAAAATCGCGATCGGACCGCCGATCGAGGATGGGTTCTATTACGATTTCGATCTGCCGCGACCGTTGAGCCCCGATGATCTGGAGGACATCGAAAAGCGCATGCGCCGGATTATCGCCGGCAGGCATCCCTTTGTGTATCGCGTCGTTGACCCTGATGAGGCGCGAGCGCTGTTTCGCGATCAACCGTACAAACTGGAGTTGATCGACGGTCTGCTCCATGGCCAGGATGAGTATGGCGAACAGGGGAGTTCGAGCACGGTCATCTCGACATACAAACACGACACGTTCGAGGACCTCTGCCGCGGTCCGCATCTCGAGCATACCGGGCAGATACCGCCAGACGCCTTCAAGTTGATGAGTGTGGCAGGCGCCTACTGGCGCGGCGACGCGAAACGTCCCATGCTCCAGCGCATCTACGGCACAGCGTGGAACAGCAAAGAGGAACTCGATGCCTATCTGCACCGTCTCGAGGAGGCGAAGCGCCGCGATCATCGCCGGATTGGGAAGGAACTGGGGCTGTTCTATTTCTCGGAAGACATCGGTCCGGGTCTGCCGCTCTTCACGCCGAAGGGTGAGATGCTTCGGCATCTGATGGAGTCGTATGTGCGCGAGGTTCAGACGCGCTACGGGTATCAGCATGTCTGGACCGGGCATATCGTCAAGGAGACTCTGTACAAAAAATCCGGTCACTACGAGGCGTACCGCGAGAATATGTTCCCGCCCATGGTCGAGGATGAAGAGCATATCTATCGACTGAAGCCAATGAACTGCCCCAGCCATATGACGCTCTACAGGGAGATGGGTATTCATTCGTACCGCGACCTGCCGTTGCGTTTTGCTGAATTTGCGACACTGTACCGGTATGAGGAGCGTGGAACACTGACCGGTCTGACGCGAGTGCGTGCACTGACCCAGGACGACTGCCATATTTTCTGTCGTCCCGACCAGATCGAAGAAGAATTCGGTCTGGCGTTGCGTCTGATCCGTGAAGTTCTCGAGACGTACCGTTTCACCAATTACCGGGTGCGTCTCTCGTTGCGCGGCGAAGGCGGGAAGTATATCGCAGATGATGAGGCGTGGGATCTGGCGGAGAACGCGCTGCGTTCGGCGCTCGATCACTACCAGGTCGAGTACGAAGAGGCGCCTGGAGAAGCAGCGATTTACGGACCAAAAGCCGATTTTCTGGCGCGCGATGTGCTGGGACGAGAGTGGCAGCTATCGACCATCCAGGTGGATTTCATCCAGCCGCGTCGTCTCGGTCTGGAATATATCGCCGAAGATGGCCAGCCGCGAACCCCGGTTGTTCTGCACCGTGCCGTAACCGGCACCACAGAGCGCTTCCTGGGGGTCTTGATCGAGCACTATGCGGGAGCATTCCCGCTCTGGCTGGCGCCAGTCCAGGCAGTGATCATCCCAATCTCTGACGAACGGCACGGCGCCTATGCCGCCGAAGTCGGGCAACAGCTGACCGCAGCCGGACTACGGGTCGAAGTCAATCTGAGCAGAGATCGGATGCAGGCAAAAATACGTCAGGCGCAGTTGCAGAAGATACCGTATATGCTTATAATCGGCGACAGAGAGCAGAGCGCTGGCGCCGTCGCTGTGCGCACCCGGTCGGGCGAAGACCTCGGTGCGATGCCGGTTGCCGCGTTTATTGCACGCGCCCAGGCTGAGATCGACGCAAAGGCATAATAAGGAGCATCAATGAAGCGCTTTATAGTCGGTTTTGCCGTTGGTGCGGCGATTGGCGCAGCAGCGGTAGCGATTGGAACGGCGCGTTTCGGCAGCATTGAGGCGCTCGCCGCTCGTATTCGCGGCGCAATTGCTGTGGGACGGCAGGCGATGGAAGCATACGAGCAGGATATGTGGGCTGATGTACGCCGCCGTCGCGCTGCCGGTATGTCGCACACCGATCACAACCCGTCCGATCCGCTAGGGATGTTGTATGAACGCTGAGATACTGGCGATCGGCTCGGAGTTGCTGCTCGGCGAGACGATCGATACGAACAGCGCCTACCTGGCGCAGCAACTGGCTGCCACCGGCATCAATCTGTTCCGCAAGTCGGTTGTCGGCGATAATGAGGAGCGCATTGCTGCAGCAATCAGTGAAGCGCTTGACCGTGCCGATCTCGTCATCTGCACCGGCGGGCTCGGTCCGACCGCCGATGACGTGACGCGCGAAGCAGTTGCGCGTGCGCTCCAGCGACCTCTCGTTTTTCACCAGCACCTTCTCGAACAGATCGAAGCGCGTTTTCGCGCCTTCGGTCGCCCAATGCCCCAGAGCAACCGGCGTCAGGCATACGCTCCCGAAGGTGCGCGGCTTGTGGAAAACCCGCGGGGCACCGCGCCCGCGTTCATTGTTGAAGACGAGCGTGGCACAGTGGTTGTGCTGCCGGGTGTTCCCTCCGAGATGCGTTACCTTTGGGAACACGCCATTCTGCCATATCTCCGTGATGAGCGTGGTGAGACCAGTGTCATCCTGGTGCATACCTTGCATGCAGTCGGTCTCGGCGAAAGCGTGATCGGCGAAATGCTATCCGACCTGATGACACAGACCAACCCGACGCTCGGGATTTCTGCCAAGCGGGCGCAGTACGAACTACGCATCGGCGCCAGGGCAAACAACCGTGCTGAAGCAGAAGCAATGATTGCAGTGGTCGAGGCGACGATTCGCGAGCGGCTTGGCGCAAACCTGCTTGGCGACGAGCGGCTCGACCAGACAGTCGCTCGTCTGCTGCGCGAGTGCGGCAAAACGATCGCACTGCACGAAGGCGTTGTTTCAGCGCCGCTGTACCGTGCGCTGAGCGCCCAGAAAGACGCGCGTGCTGCGTTGCGCGGCGTAATCATCCACCCGGCGGATGTCCCGTCCGACGATGATGCGGCGCAGAGCCTGGCGCGCACCGGCGCTCTGGCAGTGCGTCATCAGTGGCGCGCCGATATTGGGCTGGCATTGCAACCATCGAGCGTCATCGCGCCGGATGGCTTTGCGACAATCTGTGTGGCGATCGCGCACGAAGGCGGAGTTCACGAGTGGCGCCGTCGTTTTGACATGCAGAGCGAGGATGTCTGGGATTTCGCCGGTACCATGGCTCTCGACGCACTGCGTCTGCATCTTGCAGCATGATAGCGTGGTTGCGTTTCGCCCTTCAGCCCCCTTTGATTGCATGGATCTCCGAACCGCCATTCGAACTGTACACAGCGACCCGCTCTGGTGGCGCAAAATCCTGATCGGCGGTGCGTTATTCATGTCGATCGTTGGTGCGCCGTTCGCCGGTGGCTGGGTCATTGAATATATCGACAACTCGCGGAAGGGGTATCCCACGCCGCTTCCGCCGTGGTTCGACTGGACGACGCGCTGGTTGATGGGGATGTTTGCCTGGATTATCGACTTCCTGTTCTATGTCATGCCGTTCATGGTCGTGGGGATTATCGCCTTTTGTGTTGCATTCTCGGCAGTTTTGGGGAATTCTCCGGCGTTCGCCAGCCAGGCGCTGAGCGTCATCGGCGGCGTGGCGCTGATATATCTGCTCTTCATCTTTATGAGCAGCGTATCGATGGTTGGTCGCCTGATCTACGTCCAGGACGCTGCGCCAGAGCATGCGATGAGTATGCGTTCTCTGCGCGAGGCATTGCGCCCTGGAGCGCGCGCAATCTACTTCCAGGCGCGTCTGGCGTCGCTTCCTGCTTACCTGCCAGCGGTCGCGCTTGGCGGTCTGACGTTCCTGGTCGCCAACCTGACCTTTCCTGGAGTCCTGGTCGTCGTGCTGCTGCTGATCTGGCTGACGTTGAGTGCACTGCTCTATGCGCACCTCCTCGTGGTTCAGATATACGTTGCAGCGGAACGCGAACTCGAACGACGCGGTCTGTCGCGAGTCAGCGAGTTGATGTAGCAAAGGAGAAGACATGGAGATCGGAAAGACCCTCAGTTTCGTGACCGAAGATGAGCAGTGGATTTCGAAGGTGCTGATCGGCGGTCTGGTAGCGCTGATACCAGTCGTCGGGACATTCGCTATTCAGGGGTATGCCTACCGTGTGGCGCAGAACGTCGCGCGGGGCAATCCGCGCCCTCTGCCTGCATGGGGAGAATTTGGCGAATTTCTGAAACTTGGCTTCATAGGTGTGGTGATCTCGATCGTCTACCTGCTGCCGGTGATTATACTCTACGCCATGTTTGCCGTGCTCACGGTTATTGCCGCGGGAGTGTCGGAGTCGTCGGAAGGAGGCGCGGCGATTCTCGGTCTGGCCAGTTTGTGTTTCATCCCGCTGATCCTTATTGCTGCGATTGTATGCGGTTTCGCTTCGATTGCGGCGCTGATGCGCTATCTGGCGACCGGGTCGTTGGGTGAGGCGTTCAAATTTGGTGAGGCGATCGCTGTTCTGCGCAGCAATATTGGTACGTTCCTGCTCTTCGTGGTGGTGGGTATTCTTGCGGGTATCATAGCCGGTCTCGGCACAATTGCGTGTGGTATTGGCGTGTTGTTTACCGCTTTCTACGCCCAGTGTATGATCGGCCATGCGATTGGGCAGGCGATGCAGCGTATTTTCCCGCCGCAGCAGCCGGTCTATGCCGCGCCGGGCTACTACGGTCCGCCGCCAGGGTACGGACCGCCTCCGTCGTACTGATATGTCTGCACGCTTACGCCATGCGTTCAGGCTGCGTGAAGCGCTTTATCCAGCCAATCTGTTGACCCTTGCGCGCCTGCTGATGCTGCCGGCGGCGCTGCATTGCATGCAGCGCCCCGAGCAGCGCTGGCGGGCGCTGGGTATTCTTGGCGCTGCAATGTTTACCGACGCAATCGACGGGGCGGTTGCCCGTCGCAGGCATGAGGTGTCGCCGCTGGGCAAACTGCTCGACCCGGTAGCCGATAAGTTGATGATCGATGCAACGGCTGTGACCCTCTCGCGGGTGCGTGGTTTCCCCTGGTGGGCGACGGCGCTCATCGTTGGACGCGATCTGGCGATCCTTCTGGGCGGGTTGCTGATCTATCGGCGCCGGCGTGTTATCGCAACAGCGCATCCGTCCGGCAAAGCAACGACCCTTGCGCTCACGCTGGCGATGTTGCTCTACCTCGCCGATGGTCCGCGGAGCGGACGTCCGGCGCTCTATGCTGCTATGGCGCCATTCGCGCTCTCGGCGTTCGTGTATCTGCGCCAGCTCATTCAGGCAACCAGCGCAACGCCGCCACAAACGGCGCCTCCACCAGAGCCGGGAAGTAAGGGTTGAAACCAGGCGATCATCCGGCGTTCGCCGATCACAGGAGTAAGGGTATGCTGCCTGCCCTGATTGTCCATGGCGGTGCATGGGACATTCCCGATAGCGAGGTCGAACCGCATCTTGCCGGATGTCGCCGCGCGCTGGCGGTCGGCTGGGAGGCGTTGAGCAGCGGCGCAACGGCGCTCGACGCCGTCGAGGCGGCGGTGCGCGTTATGGAGGATGATCCCGCATTCGACGCTGGAGTCGGTTCGGTGCTCAACCGGGACGGCCTGGTCGAACTCGATGCTGCGATCATGGATGGGACCACGCTGCGCTCGGGCGCTATTGCAGCGGTGCGCGGCATTCGCAACCCAATCGCGCTGGCGCGTCGGGTGCTCGACAGCGAGGTTGTGCTGCTGGTTGGGCCTGGCGCCGAACGCTTCGCTGATGAAGCCGGTATCGAACGCTGCACCGACGAAGCGTTAATCGTTCCGCGTGAACGCGCGCGCTGGGAAGAACTGCGCCGTCAGGCGCTGTTTCGCACCCCCGACGCCTTCCAGCGTCCGCTGGGAGAGGTCGCCGGGCAGCGTGGCATCGTGTGGGGCGGCAGCGACTGTGAAACGCGATGTACTGCGTCCCTGCAATCTGCTGTTCGCCGTTCTCTTCCAGGCGATACGGTTGGTGCAGTTGCGTGTGATCGCTACGGTCATCTGGCGGCTGCCACCTCGACCGGCGGCACCCCCTTCAAACTCCCCGGCAGAGTTGGCGACTCACCACTGATCGGCGCAGGTCTGTATGCCGATACGCTCGCTGGCGGGTGCTCATCGACCGGTTGGGGGGAGTCGATCATCAAGGTGCTGCTGGCGAAGACCGCAATCGACCTGTTGAGTGCGGGGTACGCACCGGCAGATGCGGCGCGTGCCGCAATTGAACGGCTCGAACAACGCGTCAACGGGCTGGGCGGGGTCATTCTGCTCGATCCGCGCGGACGGGTCGGGTTTGCCTTCAATACGCCGCGCATGGCGTATGCATATCGTACCGCAGATGGAGAAGTTGTGACAGGAGTATGATGATGAACACTGAACTTGAAGCGAAGTTCCAGTCTGCCGCCGAAGCCGCCACCCGTCTCGCGAAACGTCCTGACAACGAAACGATGCTCCAGCTCTACGCCCTCTACAAACAGGCGACCGCTGGTGATGTCAGCGGCAAGCGCCCCGGCGGCTTCGACTTTGTGGGACAGGCAAAGTACGATGCCTGGGCAAAACTCAAAGGCGTCGCCAGGGACGCAGCGATGCAGCGATATATCGACCTGGTCGAGCGGTTGAAGGCAGAACGCTAACTTCTGACCCCAACCTCCCGTCGCTTCTGATCACGCTGGCGCTCATTGAGGGTGAGCAGCCGCTTGCGCAGACGAATGCTCTTTGGCGTGACCTCGACCAGTTCGTCATCACTGATATACTCGATCGAGTCGTCGAGACTCAGGATGCGCGGCGTTTCGAGCCGGATGCCTTCCTCAGCAGTGGAGGAGCGAATGTTCGTCAGATGCTTGCGGCGACAGACGTTCACCTCCAGGTCGCGCTCGCGAATGTGCTGTCCGACGATCATCCCTTCGTAGACTTCTGTGCCGGGTGTGATGAAGAGCGTCCCACGCTCCTGAACCTGGTTGAGGGCATAGGCAGTGGCGACGCCGCTCTCGGATGCAATCAGCGAACCGTTGGCGCGGGTGACGATCTCGCCTGCCAGAGGTTCATACCCGATGAACAACGAATTCATCACCCCCTCGCCGCGCGTTGCGGTCAGGAACGTCTGGCGGAAGCCGAGCAGACCGCGGGTTGGCACATGGAAGATCATATGCACCAGTCCACCGTCACGGATGCTCATATCGCGCATCTGTCCCCGTCGCTGCCCCATCAACTCGATGACTGCGCCCTGGTACTGTTCGCCGACTTCTAATTCGACCTGCTCGATCGGCTCGTATTTGACGCCATCGATCTCTTTGAAAATAACCTCGGGTCGCGAGACCTGGAACTCATACCCCTCGCGGCGCATCGTCTCGATGAGAATCGTCAGGTGGAGTTCGCCGCGTCCGCTGACAACGAAGGCGTCAGGCGAGTCGGTATCGGCAACGCGCAGCGCCACATCGCGCTCGAGTTCCTGGTAGAGCCGCTCACGCAGTTTGCGTGAGGTGACGTGCGTTCCTTCGCGTCCGGCGAAAGGACTGGTGTTGACACTAAAGGTCATGCGGACGGTCGGCTCTTCGACAGCGATCGGCGGGAGCGCTTCTGGCGACTGGGCATCCGCAATGGTGTCACCAATGCCCGCATCACCAATCCCCGCAATTGCGATAATATCGCCGGCTGTGACCTCTTCGACCTCGTTGCGCTCCAGACCACTGAACACAAAAAGCTGGCTGACTTTTGCCGGCATTACGCTGCCGTCGCGCGCAATGTGCGCCACTGCCTGACCCTTGCGCAGCCTTCCGCGGCGCAGTCGTCCAATCAGTATCTTGCCTTTGTAGTCGTCATAGACCGTGTTGGTCACCAGCAGCTGCGCAGGACCCTCTGGATCGACCTCTGGTCCGGGGATCTGATCGAGGATGGCATCGAACAGCGGTTCGAGCGAGTCGTGGATTTTGAGCGGCGAGCGACCGGCGACTCCTCTGAGCGCATTGGTGTAGATCGTCGCAAACTCAGCCTGCTCGTCGGTTGCGCCGAGTTCGATGAACAGGTCAAAGGTTTCGTTGACGACATGGTTGGGGCGCGCATTTGGACGGTCGATCTTGTTGACGACGACGATGGCGCGATGACCGGCCTGCAGCGCTTTGCGCAGGACGAACCGTGTTTGCGGCATCGGTCCGTCGACGGCATCGACCAGCAGCAGCACGCCATCGACCATGTTCATAACCCGCTCGACCTCGCCGCCAAAATCGGCGTGCCCCGGCGTATCGACGATGTTGATCTTGACGCCGCGATAAGTCACAGCGGTATTCTTCGCCATAATCGTAATGCCGCGCTCGCGCTCGAGATCGTTCGAGTCCAGCACACGCTCGGCGACCTGCTGATTGTCGCGGAAAATGCGTCCCTGGCGCAGCAACCCGTCGACCAGCGTTGTTTTGCCGTGGTCAACGTGAGCAATGATTGCAATGTTACGAATATCATTCCGTCGAGTCATCTCGTTCATCCACAAAATGCCCCAGCCAGCGCGGCCAGGGCGTGAGTATCGTGATCAGGAACCGGCTATCAATAAAGCAGTGTCAGTGTACCACAGAACAGAGGGGATGTCCACGAAGATGTGCGGAGCGCTGAAGACAACCATTCACAATATTCGATTTGCCTTTCAGTTGGTCTGGCAGACGAACTGGCGCGCTACCGTCGCCCTTAGCGGTCGTTATCATTCTGGAAAGTCCGCTGCTTGCCTGCCTATGGATCGACAAACTAATCGTGGATGCCGTCGTTGCAGCAGCCACCGATCTCCTGGTCAATCGGCAGACAGAGGATCTCCCTGAACTATCGATCCCTTTCAGTCTGCTTCTGGTGACGAAGTGGGATCTCGATCCCTCCACTATCGATTAGTACTTCGTTCGTGCTTCTTGTAAGAAATATCACAGATCATGAGACATTATCGGGAATTTTTTATCATATCGAACATATTCACACGTTCAGACGTTGATCGAAGCTTTTGACGAAAATTATGAAGAGAACGCGCAATTTCCATCACAATATCCTCAAATTCTGAGCATGTGTTTCTTAGTATGTCTTTAACGATGCGTAATCGCTTAATACCAGTAATAACATGTTCAAAGACCATTCTTGCACTCGAAAGCGCACAGTTTAGCAATTTGTCTCCGATTGAGAGCGTGCCGTTCCGTGGCTTTTTTTGGTTGAAAGGTGATGACGTTCGCAGATTCATAGCCCTGAAAGTCGCGATCCTTCTGGAGTGTTGCGTGATCGGGAAATTTATACTGCTCTGTATCACAAATGGCTTTATCATGCCAGGTTCCTTCGTGAGTTGCACGCAAGTACTCGACAGTTTGTGTGTACTCGTTCACAATAACGATGTTGTTCTACGTATACGCTTTTTTCTTGCCGCTGTAGGAGTGTTTTTGCTCTTCCGGATTGCATGACCGCTGGCGCTTGCGTTCGGTTCCATCGATGAGAAAATCGTGCAATTCGCACGCTTCAAGCGCTTCCCTTAATCTGCGCGGATTGCGCTCCGGAAGATACATTTCAATGCCAAGCGCCCTTTAAGAACGGGAATCAAGACATGAATCCATATGCAGACCTGCGACGGAATCATACCGAAGATAGCCCCCATCGCCGATTTAATCGGGGAGACTTTATAATAGAAACTAGCCACCTGACACTTTTTCAGAGATAGGGTAATGAACAGAACCGGAAAGATTCCAGATTAGTTAAATGCCGCTCTATCATGTCCCAGCCAATGCGGAAAATGCTCAAATC
>FWPU01001440.1_pt1 | contig 71037 bp, 53 predicted proteins | sample 2228361 | NCBI WGS metagenome assembly FWPU01 (sample SAMEA103939777, study PRJEB20133) | metagenome | reverse complement strand
GCTTGCAGGGGGTCATCGTTTCCGCGCATAACACAAACAAAGACGCGCGGGAATGTTTCAACGTCACAGCCCAACCGAATTTTTCAACAAGCTCCTAGGCCGTTCGAAGGTGGACCTAATCCAATACTCGAATGTTGCCGGATTCAGTGGCTCAGCAAATTTCACGGTCAGGGGGGCGCCGACGATCCTTTTGAACTCCCCGTGCTCCTTCGAGCAGGTGCTCACACTGTACCAAGCCTCCTGCTCCATCCGGCCCAGCATCTGCTCATAGATGCGTGCAACGAAGAGTACGTGGCTGCGGTGGTCCCGGAAACTTTCACTCCGATTCGTTGCTTTGCCGTTGTCATAGAAGTCGTGTCCGCCCCTTCCGACTGGGGACGGAAAGCGCAGTTGGCTGATCGCGTACAGGGGCAAATAAAGCCGTTGCAGCTCGGCCAACTTTGAACTGACCACGCCGACCCGATCCACGAGCTGGAACCGGGCGGCTCGTCTCTCAATAATACTAGTCGAGTCCTCAGCTTCTTCCTGCGGCTCACTAATCTCCTCATCGTCTTCGGATGCTTGGGGCTCACTATCGACCTCGTATACACTATCGTGCGTAAACACGATCCTGGCGAAACGATTGGGCGCGCTGTTCCGAGTCACCAGACTCCATAACACGTTAAAGGTCAGACCGCTCAACCAGACATGATCCAGTTCTGGGGACGTCAGAATAAGTCTTCGCACCAGAGGCCCCAAAAACCTGGAATCCATTGTGCTGTACAACGCTACAATCCTGGGTCGAAGGGTCTCAATGAAGCCAACGGGACCGTGCGTCTCGCTGCGGGCGAGGAACAGACCATCCTCGATCTTGGTTAAAGCCAATCCTCGGCGTAAGAACAGCTCCGCGGTCTGCTCGTCAGAACGCTCGCGACGGCCGTCCAAGACCTCGATCAAATGGGTCTTGACCAGCGGCCGCTTCAGCCTGCGTTCGTCCAATTCCTCTTTTCGATCGAGCGAATACCCATCGAGGAACCGGATCATCTCCGTTCTCGAACGGATATGGCTGACGTCAGTTTCGGTCATCTTCGGCCCTTCTTAAGACTACTTGCAGCCCCGACCGCCCCCGCCGCGGGGCGGGCGCACCGCCCAGCCATCTTGGCCGCCGTCGCTTCTGAGGCAAACATTTGCATGCATGACTGTTTCAACTGAGAAAGCGATGCAGCCCCACCCTCAAGAGAGTGTATCCAACTCGTATTCTCGTTTCAAGGTCACTGCTCGCTCCAGGTGGCGGACACATTTGACAGCTGCCATGACACCAACGACGCGGCGGCCTGTTGCCGGCGACAGCGGCCTGCGGCTGCGGCCCAGTCCCCTCGGCGCCACAAACCGCTCGGGCAATGCGGTGATTTCTGGCTTTGTGGTCCGCCCGTCGGCGTCGGCTTCAGGAAGGCATGGATCCGCCCTTCCGGCGACACCTGTCCTGCAAAGCAGTGGAATCCCAATCCCTCGGAAATTCGGCGCTTCGGATTCCAGCTCGCAGGCCCGCGGAGGATCACTCGGGACTTCGGTCACACGTACGCGCTTCAGCGGTCTTCAGCAGGCAGCGCGAGGCAGCCCGACCAGGCTTCGAATGGACGCCCCCCGCGCTCGTCCCCCCGAAACACAGCCAGATACGTCATCACCCAATGACTCATGAACTCCGGCGCCTCCCGCCGCACCACCACGCGCCGGTTCAGCACCCGCCAGGTCCCCGTATTGGCGTAAATCTGTTGGAACCACCCGCCGGAGGTTGCCGATACGTCCAGCGGCACGATCTCGTGCTGATGCGTGTGCCCGTAAACGATCGCGCGGGCGCTTCGATTCTTGAACGCGCGTTCGCTGAGCGCGTCCTCTGCTGAAGGCCGTTCGTTGCTCGTGGGCAACTTCTCGCTGAACCACGCGAACAGTTGCCCCAGCAGATTCAGAGAAACGCCCTTGGAGAATCTCAAGGCGATGGCCAGCTTGTCCAGCGTCAACGCCGGTAGATGCTCCGCGCACCGCCGCACGAAATCCAACTCCAAAAAGCGGTCGGCGATCTCGTCCCAGATACGCTTCACTTCCGCCGCCAGCTTCGGATCCGCGCACGTGCGCCGCAACAGGCTGTCCACCCACAGCGGCGCCAGTAGCAGCGGTCGGACATGGTCAATTTGCTCGAGTCCCGCCAGGCATTCCGCAGGCAAATCCTCGCCTAATCGAGCGGCCACCGTGAGGCAAAAACGGTTCAACAGCTCTATGACGATGGCGTCGCCGATCGAGGACGACCTGCGATCGCCGTGGTAATTGAAAACGTCGTAGCAGTCGCCATGACGCAGATAGGCCCGATGTCGTTCGCACACAGCGGCCAGCTCCGGCGAATCCTCCGGTCGGTAGGGGAACGGAACCTCAGCCGGCTGATCCAGCCCCATGCGCTCGACGACACGGCGGCGGATCCGGTCGAAGGCCGGACCGGGGAGGTGCAAAAACCAGTCGTGGTTGCCCGCCACGTAGTGGATCCGAACGCGCACCGGCACGCGCTCCGGCGAATCCGGTTCCCGCGAGACGCGCGCCACTTTCCCATCCGCCGTGGCCGGCGGCAGCGTCATGACTCCGGGGGCGTGAAAGCTGCGCAGCACCTCCAGCGCCGGCTCGTTCCGCTCCAGAATGGCCTCGATGATTTCGGCGATCTTTTCCTGGAACTGCGGCCGGTCCGCGCCTGACCAGGGACGCACGTGGCCGGGATCGCCTTCCTCGGTGTTGGGCCATCGCTCCGAGCGGATTACGTCCAGAATGTCGCCCAGCAGCACCAGGTCCAGCTCCTCGATCGGACGGTAAACGCCGCTCGCGCGCCAGGACGCGTCGTAGGCCATATCCCGCAACCGCTCGCGAAAAATTCGCAGCGCCTGAGCCGGAATCGTCTTGCTGAATCCGCCATCGGTGAAGTGAATGTCGCTGACCACCACGAGCATAAGTTTGCTCCCGCCGCAGAATAACTGTCGCCGCAGTGAGGTGTCAAGAGAACCTTGGCGCGGCTCGCAACCTGGAGCCCCCCCGGATTCTGACGGCGCTGAGGGTCCCGGCGGAGACGGCGCGGGAATTGACTTTCCCTTTTTCTTCGCCCATAATGGACGCAGGAGGCGTGGACATGCCCCTGACGCGAAGGCAAAAGCAGGTGATGGATTTCATCGCCCGCTATCAGAACGAGCACGGCTACAGCCCCAGCTACGAAGAGATCGCCGAGGGCTTGGGGCTGGCCTCGCTGGCCACCGTCCACAAACACATCGCCGCCCTGGAGGCCAAACACTACCTGCGCCGGCGCTACAACCAGAGCCGCTCGCTCGAGGTGACGCCGAAATTCTTCCAGGAGCAGCGCCGCTTGCGCCGCGAGCTCGGCGCGCCGGAAATTCCGCTGCTCGGCCGCATCGCGGCGGGCGCGCCCGTGGAGGCGGTCCCGGATAGAGACAGGCTCGAGCTGGGCGATTTCTTGAACCGCGATGACCTCTTCGCTCTGGAGGTGCGAGGAGACTCGATGATCGAAGACCACATTTGCGCCGGCGATCTGGTGCTGGTCGAACGCACCTCCGAAATTCGCGATGGCGACATCGTGGTGGCGCTGATCGGAGGCTCTGAAGCCACCCTGAAGCGCTTCTACCGCGAATCGGAGACCACAGCCCGCCTCCAGCCGGCTAACGCTCAGATGGAGCCGATTCGCGTGCCGCTTTCGGAACTGGAGATCCAAGGCCGCGTGCTGGCCGTCCTGCGCAAATACCGGTGAGCCAGGATCCGCAATGCGGCTGCAACCGTCGGCTGCGAAGGTTGTTCGCGCTGGAAGCACGCGGCCGACGACTTCCTCGGGAGCCAAATTCTAGCGCTAAAAACAGGGGAATCGGGCGCTTCCTCCGGCTGCTGAGAGCCGACGCCGTCTTCGAATTTTCTGTGATCCTCGCCCGAAATTCTGCCGCCGATTCGCGCGAAAACGGGCGAAATTTCAGCGGGAATTCAACCCTGATTCGCGAGAAGGCCGCGCCGGCGGCGCAGCTCCTGCTCGGCGCGGAACCAGTCGTCCTCGGGAGAGCCGTTCTGTCCGCCGCGCTCGAGCCAGTAGTAATAGGCCAGCTCTTCGATCTCCCGCCGATCAATCACCGGCGCAGGGGTCGTAGCGGAGCTCTCGGCGCCGGCAGCCGCGGCCATCGCGCGCACTTCGACGGCTGCGCCGGACTCCTTGGGCGGCGTGGCAGGCGACGCAACCTGCTTGCGGGAACGGCTGCGGCGAGCTCGGGTTCCTTCTTCGCCGCCGCTGGAGTTGTTCGTCGTCTTCCTCGGCATGGTTCTGTAGCTCCCCGTGTGGAAATAAAATCTCGCCCTATTTTAGCAAATTGCGTTTTCTGGATTTCTGCGTCCGATCGGATCCGGTCGCGCATGCTTGCGCACCGCTCGTCGAGAATGCCGATGCTGCGTGCGTCGAACCCCCCGGAATTTGCCGACTCTGGCGCGGAGAGCTGCGCTGCCGGCAGCCGCAGCTGTGCTCAGGCCGAGGAAGTCCTGCGCACAGCATTGCTGGTCGGCCGCGCGGCGGCAGATTTTTCGCCGAGCGCGTTCCCCGACCTCCCCTGCATCTGCGGCGGCTCTTGCAGCCTCACGGCGCGCCGCGAGGCGTCGCGGGGTAGCGCCTCACGGTGCTGAGTATAATCGGAGCTTGGCGTTTGCACCGACTCCGGTCCGTCTTTGCCGGGCGCGGGGCGCGGGCAAGGGCGGCGGAGCTGCGCCGGGCGGCCCCGGAATGTGCCGCCGTCGGTCGATGAGTCGGGTGACGAACCTCTGAAACAAGAAAGTTTAAGGAGCAAAGAAAGTGACGCGACGCGAATTTCCCTTAGTCTTGGCAGCCGGCCTGCGCGCCCGCGGCCAGCAGTTCGCCGCTCGGGCTCTGACCGGCGGGCCAAAGATTCACTGGTTCGGTTACTATGACGTGGCGGCCTTCGATCCCACCGACCGCTACGTTCTGGGGATGGAGGCCGACTTCGAAGACCGGCTGCCGGGACTGGACGACCGCGTCGTCTTGGGCATGGTGGATCTCAAGGAGGGCAATCGCTGGATACCCTTCGCCGAGAGTCGGGCTTTCAGCTGGCAGCAAGGCTGCATGCTCCAGTGGCTGCCGGGCTCGGCCTCCACGGTCATCTACAACGATCGGGAGGGCGAGCAGTTCGTCTGCCGCATCCTGGATTTGAAAACAGGCCGGAAAAGAACCGTGCCGAGCAGCATCAGTTGCGTGAGCCGCGACGGCAAGTGGGCGCTGACGACCGATTACCGACGGCTGCGTCCGGAGACGCGCTACGCAACCGCGCCGCACGCCAACGACGACGTGTTGATCCCGCCGGATTCCGGAGTGTGGCGGGTGGATCTGGAGACCGGGCAGAAGCGGCTGTTGTTCACGATTGCAGAGCTGAGCCGCATGACGAATCCCCTGGGCACGTGGGAGCCGGCCCACTGGCATTGGGTTCATCATCTTACGCTGGCGCCGGACGACAGCCGTTTCGCCTTCGTGCATCGCTGGGGATACAAGGGCTCCAGCCGCATCATCGGCACTCGCTTTTGCACGGCGGATCCCGACGGCGGCCATCTCTACATTTACCCGCACCTGAGATTCGGCTCGCATTTCACCTGGCGCGATCCCAAGCACGTGCTCATTTGGGCCATGGGGCCGTCGGGGCTGGAGCGGCTGCACCTGTGCGAGGACCGCACCGAGAAGGCGGAGATTGTGGGTCGGGATGCAATCACGGTGAACACGCACGTCACCTATCTGCCTTTCACCGAGAACCGCTGGCTGCTGAACGACAGCTATCCCGACAAACAACGCTATCAGTGGCTGTACCTTTATAACGTGGAGACCGGTAAGCGGCTGGATCTGGGCCGGTTCTACTCGCCGCCCCGGTACACAGGGCCGCTGCGTTGCGATCTGCACCCGCGCGTCAGTCGCGATGGGCGCAAGATCGTCTTCGATTCGCCGCACGGGGGCAACGGCCGGCAGATGTACATGATTGACATCAGCTCGCTGGCGCTGTGAAGGCTGTGATCGAGGGCGGCAAGGGGGGCGGCTCCCGCGCACTTCGCGCAGCTTCTCGGAGGTAGCGGCGACCAAATCGGTGTGGTTCAGCTCGAGGGCTTGTTGACCTGCGCGAAGCAGAAGATATGAAGGTACCAAGGTATGAATAGGTAGTCGGACACTGTCTGATTCGCGGACAAACTAATTCTACGTCGAGGGAAGCGGAGAGCCGGGCTCACGCTGCCGGTTTTATATCGAAGTCCGAAAACTACGCGATGTGCGCGATAGTTGACGCGGCGCGAGGCTTTGGTGTAGCAGTAAGAATTGATCCCCGCTCGGAGAGGGCAGTCGCGCTTTCGGTGTCGCCGCGGCAATGGAATCAAGTTTCGGATCATCGGATGCTTGTATGCCGCGATATTCGCCGTAGTTACCGCGTACGCACAGGCTACTGCGAGTTTACACGGATCAGTCAAAGATCCTTCCGGGGCGCCGGTGCCCGGCGCGGCTGTGCGGTTGCGCAGCGCGGTGGCGGGTTTTGACCGCCGGGTCGAAAGCGACCAGGAGGGACAGTTCCATTTCACCAATGTTCCGTTCCATAGCTACGAATTACTGGTCACAAAGGACGGCTTCGAGCCCTGGGCGCAGACCCTATCGTTGCGGTCCAATATTCCGGTGACCATCACGGTCAACCTGAAGCTGGCCGAGGAGCGGGCCAGCGTGACGGTCGTGGGGGAGAACCAGGAGCTCGTGGATGCCGAGGAGACCGGTACACACTTTCAGATGAACCAGACCGACATCGAGCGATTCGCTGCGGGCTCCGGCGGCCGCGGGCTGGAATCGGTGCTCGTGAGTCTACCGGGCTTCATGAAGAACGCGAACGGAGCGATTCACGCCCGCGGCGCGCATACTCAGTTGACGTTCGTGATTGACGGGATGCCGATCTCCGACCAACTTACGGGGGCGTTCGCCAACAGCATAGACCCCAGCATCATCGAGACGGTCGAGTTATTCACCTCCAATATCGCCGCCGAATACGGCAACAAGACGGCTGCCGTAGCGAATGTGACGACGCGCTCCGGGCTCGGTTCGGGGCGTCGGTTGACCGGCTCGACCATGTTGGGGGCGGCGCAATTCGATACCCTGACGCAACTGACGCAAGTAGCCGGCGAGAGAGGCAGAATCGGCTATTCGGCCTCCACGCATCTGCTGAAAAGCAATCGCTATCTGGATCAGGTTTCGCTCGAGAATCTGCACAACGGCGGCAATTCCGAAAGGGGCTTTCTGCGTTTGGACTATCAGGCCGGATCCAGCGACTCCCTGCGGTGGAATTTGATCGCGGGGAGGTCGTCGTTTCAGGTGGCCAACCTGCGATCCCAGCACGCGGCCTCGCAGCAGCAGCGCCAGCTCCTGCGTGACTTCTCAACTTCGCTGGGCTGGTTGCATGTGCTTGACCCAGCGACCAGCCTGGACGCCACAGCCTCTTATCGCACGGCCGTCGCTCAACTGTTTCCCAGCGCCGGCGACACGCCGGTGACCGCCGCGCAGGCCCGACATCTTTCAACGATCACGTTGCTCGGACGGCTGAACTTCGTGCGCGGCGCTCACACGCTGCGCGCCGGGGGCGACTACCAGCATTACCCGGTGAGCGAGAACTTCAGCTTCGGCATCACGAGTCCCCACTTCAATGTTCCGGGTTCGGCAAAGTATAACCCGGCGTTGCTGCCGCACGACCTCAGTCGCGGCGGACGCCTGTTTCAGTTCAGCGGCAAGGATGCGGGCAGTTACTACGCCGCCTTCCTCCAGGATCAGTTTCGTCGGGGCAGGTGGTTCCTGTCGCTGGGGGTTCGCTACGACGTGTACCGATTTCTGGTGCACGCGACCCAGTTGCAGCCGCGTCTGGGGATCTCTTTCCACCTGCCGCGAACTCACACCGTGCTGCGCGCCTCTTACAACCGCATGTTCCAGACACCACCCAACGAAAATCTGTTGATCTCGAACTCGGCTGAGGCTGCAAAGCTGGCCCCGCCGGCCGTCAGGGAGGCGCTCGGGCGCGTCGTAGCGCCGATCCGTCCGGAACGCCAGGACGTCTTCGAGCTGGGCATTCAGCAGGCGTTGGGGAGTAAGGTCAGCCTCAACGCGGCCTATTATCACAAGCGTTCGCAGGACCAGCAGGACAACGACAATTTTTTCAATACGGGGGTCATCTTTCCCATCACGCTGAGCCGGCTGCGCGTCAACGGCGCCGACGGACGACTGACGCTGCTTCCGGTGCGCGGGCTGTCGGGCGCGGTTTCGATCACTCACAGCCGGGCGATTTCGACGCCGCCGTTCACCGGGGGCCTGTTTTTGGGCGCTTCCGCCATCGAGGCGCTGACCGCCGGCCCCTTCCACATTGACCACGACCAGACGCTGGCCGTCCACGCGAACATCCAGTACGAACTGCGGTTCGGCTTATGGTTGACCGGCTCGATTCGGTACGACAGCGGGCTGGTGGCCAATCCCTCGGACCCGGCGGAGGTCGCGGCCGATCCGGACTATTTCGACCTGCTACCGTACGTCAATCTGGAATCGGATCCGCCGCGGGTGCGGCCGCGCACCGTCGGGGACCTCTTGCTGGGCTACCGGAGGACGGCGAATGACGGCCGCGGCTGGGAGGTGAACTTCCAGGTTTCCAACCTGACCAACAAGACGGCCCTGTACAATTTCCAATCCGTTTTCGTAGGCACCCGGCTGATCCAGCCGCGGACGCTCGGCCTGAGGTTGCGGATCTATTTCTGAGCGCGTCGAGCCGGTGAACAGGGGTTGCGCGTCGCGCCGCCGGATCAAAAGCGTCGCGCTCTCGGTAGCGCGGTGGGAGACTCGGATGGCGGCGAATCACCTGGAAATCCGGAAGGCGCAGCGCTCGGCTCTGTCCGGAAATGCATCGGGCGAAACAATTGCGCTAGGAAACGTTTTTGTTCCTTTCCGTTTTCGTCGGAGGTCCGACCGGGGTTCCCGCGCGTAGGCGGCACGCAGCCGGCGTCATTTTTGAGGTAGTTCTGAACCCGTTGAATGAAGACGATGAGCGGGGGTGGTCGTGACGTGCCTTCCCGGCAAGCTCAAGTCCCCCTCATACGAGCTTAACTTATGTTAATATTAGGAGCGGGTTGTGTCTTACAGCACCGGGCTGAAGGATCAGTCCCGGGGCTTGTGCATGCGCTCAGAGGTGGCGGGAGGTATCGAAACGATCGGCCCCAGCAGGCAAGAATTGCCGTCTCGTGTTCCCGACAGGCGTGCTTCCCCACAGCCCCTGGCGTTCACTGTGATTTTGGCAGGGCGTTGCTCGCATCGCTGGCGAGGCCTCGAACGGTTGCTCAGCGAACATCCAGGATTTGCGGTGGTTCGATATACGGGTCCTGCTCACGAGTTGTGGAACGTTGCCGGGCAACTGAAGCCTTGCATTGTGCTTCTGAGCCGAGAGGACCTGGCTTTGGGCGGGCAGCAGCCACCAGTAGAGGAATCCGGACGCCGAGGACTGAACCCATCGGTGCGCGTGCTCGTCGCCGAGGAGAGCAACGAATGTGCGTTCGTAGGCCAGATGGTGCGTGCGGGTTACTGGGGGCTGATCCAACCCTCGGCCAAACCACGCCAACTGTGGCGCGCGATACAGGCAGTGGCTCGAGGAGAGTTGTGGGCAGGGCGTGCGGTTCTTACCCGCGTGATCGCCGGGTTGCTGCCGGCGGTGAATTTCGGGCTCACCGCGCGAGAGAGCGAGATCCTTCAGTTGATCGTGCAAGGATGTCGTAACCAGGAGATTGCCGAACGGCTGTTCATCAGCCTTGACACCGTACGCTGGCACCTGCGTAGCCTGTATAAGAAGCTCGGGGTGCGAGACCGCGCAGATGCGGCCCGGTGTGCGGGCGGCTTGTGGACGGAGGGTCCCGAATGGCAAGACAATCGGGCGCAGAGGGGATGGGGTGGCGCGGATGGGCGTCAAGTCGGCGGACCGGCTGGCGGCACGGGTAGTGCTGACGAGTTTTGACCCCCGCCTGCGATGCATGGGGGTCACCCCTATTACCGCCCACCAGTGGGGTGCCATTACCCCCCTGTACAGGCGTGACGGTCATGATATGCTGGAGGCACTGCGCCAAGGTTGCGACGAGGCTTCGCGGCGTTGACGTGGAATCCGGCGGGAGGCGCGGCAGAGCAGCCGTATTTGAGCAACGTGGATTCCCGCCGAGAGGAGTTGAACCGCCGGTGGGCAGCGTCGGATCGGAGGCGGATGGGCTCAGAGGGGAAGGCTATGAACAGAGGGGCAGGGATTCGCTGCACAAGCAAGCCCTTCCTGTAATGGGGCGCTCGACCGGAAGCCGGCGTTGCAGGCGCGCCCTATTTCATCGGACAACGATCCGGGCTGCCCTCCAAGTGCGGGTGTAGCGTCAGCTCACGGGCGAATGCCCGATGGGCGTCACCCTCGGGAAGAGGCGGCAGTTGCTCAAGCTTCCCTGAGGAGAGGTGGGGACTCGGGCCGCGAAGAGAAGGCCGGAGAGTGCGCAAGGAACGGAAGGGCGAATGGACACAGGAGGCCGTGACAGCGAAGGCAGTACGCGTCGGCTAGCTCGTTCCCTGGATCAGGTAAGCCACGGGATTGCGAGTTGTGAGGCGCGAGCGAAGGCTCGCAGAAGGGCTCCAGTCGCAATGCTGCCGACCGTGCGCCTGCCCGGTCCGATCAGTCGGCCGGGACATCGTCGAGACGTGCGCCTGCCTTGCTTGGATGGTCTTCACAGGCGCCGCCCGGGGCGGAAGGCCCTGCATCCGGCTCGCGAGGGCGAAGATGCAGCCGTAGCGGGCGGTCACAGATGGTGGAAGAACTTAACGCAGCCGGCACCCCGCACCGGCCTGAGCGTAACCGCGGCCGAGAGCCGGCGGGTACGCACCGGAGGTGAGTGAAGTCATGGGTAAGCCGACCGTGCTGGTTGTGGAAGCCAATTTGGAGGCCCGGCGTCAACTCGAAACGTTGTTGATTTCGCGAGGATACAACGTTGCCGTTTGTGAGGATGCGAGTTCGGCCCTCGCACGCCTGCGGAGCGGCGCGGAGCCTCTTATCTCCGCTGTCGTGCTTGGTTATTCGGAGTCCGCGGCGGACCCAACGTCGGCACAGGCCCGGATTCAACTGGATCTGGCCCAGGTCCCTGTCATCCCTTTGGAGGTTTGGCGCCCGCAACACAACGGCGAGCACGCGAGCAACAACCACGGGGGGACGCCGCAGGGCCCCGCTTGCCGAGGGCACGTCGCGAAGGCCGTGGCCGAGGCTCTCAAGCCGTTCATTCGGCCAGGCGCCGGCGAAGCTGCGGAGCTCGGGCCTGATGGCCGAGCCTCGTCTCCGTTGTGTCCGCCTTGTTGGATTCCGCTGGAGCTATTGTGCCGGGTGGCGTGCTCGGACGTTCCCGTGGTCTTGCAGGGCGAGACCGGATCGGGCAAGGAAGTGCTCGCACGACAATTGCATGCGCTCTCGCCAAGGGCCCAGAAACCGTTCCTGAAGGTGAACTGCGCCGCACTGCCGTCGGAGCTGATCGAAAGCGAACTGTTCGGTTACGCCCGGGGCGCGTTCACGGGGGCCTTCCGAGATAAGCCGGGCAAGTTCGCCCTGGCCGATGGCGGAACGATCATGCTGGATGAGATCGGCGACATGGATCTCAAGCTCCAGGCCAAACTGCTTCATGTGTTACAAGACCAGGAGTTCGAGCCGCTAGGGGGGCGCGATCCGGTTCGCGTAGACGTGCGCGTAATGGCCGCCACTCATTGCGATCTCGAGGCCGCCGTACGTGAAGGTCGCTTCCGCGCGGACCTGTATCATCGGCTCAATGTGATCTGCTTGCGGGTGCCGCCGCTGCGCGACCGACGCGATGAAATTCTTCCCCTGGCCGAGATTCTGTTGCGCAAACACGCGCCGCCGGGCGCATCGGTCCCTCCTCTTACCGAGCGTCTGCGACGTGCGTTGCTCGATTACTCGTGGCCCGGCAACGTGCGCGAATTGGAGAATGTCATGCGGCGTTACCTTGTGCTGGGCGACGCCGAACAGTTGGTCCGCGAACTCACCGCGAGCTGCCCGCAGGGGCGTTCGACGGCTGCGATTGCGGGCCAGTTGGAAGTTTTGCCGGGTAACAGGCGGGCGCCGTCGCTGCTTGAAAAGGTGAGTCAAGCTAAAGCCGAGGCTGAGCGCGAGACGCTGCTGGCGGCGCTGAACGCTGCGCGGTGGAACCGCAGGAAGGCGGCGAAGATCCTCAAGATCGGCTACAAGGCGCTCTTGTACAGGATGAGGAAGCTGGCGTTGAGCCCGCAATCGCCGGCCGAGGCCGAGGATGAGAGCAACCGATTCCTCACCGCGTCGGGTGGAGCCTGAGGGATCGGCGCGAATGAATCTTGAACAGCTTCGCGATCTTTCGAGGCTCGCAGATGCCGCCGGCGGCATCGGGTCCGCGCAGGGCGTTCTCCATGCCGATGACGCGGCGGCGTTCACCCCGATCGAGGCCCGCGAACAAGCCGCGTTCCGAGGGAAGGGTGGCGCACGCCGGGGAATTCTTCCCCGGCCTGGGGAACCTCGGGTGTTGGATTCCTTCCGAGTTCCGGGCGCACTCCGCGGTTATCCCTCGATAAACACGCCATTCATCGCCGGCGGCCTCGCAGTGCCGGGGCTGGGAGGGGAATGGTGCGTGAATTGCGGTCATACAACGTGAGACCTAAGTAAACAAGAGGGAATGGGTCTGAGATGGCGGAGCTATATCCACAGGCAGGGGCGACAGGCGAGCCAGGCGTGGCGGAGGCCTGGTTTGCCCTGCATGTTCGATCGCGGCACGAGAAGTTGGTGGACCGGTTCCTGCGCGAGAAGGGCTTCGAGTGCTTTCTGCCTTCGTATCGGAGCCGCCGGCGGTGGTGCGACCGGGTCAAAGAAGTGGAGTTGCCGTTGTTCGCCACGTACCTGTTCTGCCGGTTCAATCCGAGCCGCATGCTCCCGATCTTGACGACCCAGGGCGTGATCCGTGTGGTGGGCGCCGGCAACAAGCCCTTGCCTGTGGCCGATGCCGAGATCGCAGCCATCCGGGCCATCGTGGAGTCGCGTTTGAATGTGGAGCCCTGGCCTTATGCTCGTGTGGGGCAGCGGGTGTTGCTCCGTTACGGTCCTCTGCGCGGCCTGGAGGGGGAGTTGTTGGCGCTGAAGGGAGAGCGCCGCTTGATCGTCAGCGTGACATTGCTGCAACGCTGTTGTGCGGTTGAAATTGACGAAGCGTGGGCTGTGCCTGTGGACCGTTCGGATGCCGCTCGCATCGCAGAGTCCCCGGTAGCCAGGCTGGGGGAGCGGACGCGTTCACAAGACCGCAGGTCGGCTGCTTTAGCGCGGTAACCAGTTTCGGGGAATTCCCCTCACGCCGGGAGAGAAATGCTTGAGACGTGGTTGAAGAATCCTACCCTCGGTCCGCAGTTCAGCCCGTTGTCAGTGATTCGGGCCCTGTGGAGACGCGCCCTGTTGATCGCCTTGTTGACATCGCTGGGCGTGGTCGCGACAGCGGGGGTGGTGAGCCGCATGAAGCGCATTTACGCCGCCGAAGCCGTCATCCTGGTGGAGTCGCAAAAAATCCCTGAGAACTTCGTAGCCGCCACGGTGCAAACGGCCCTGGAGGCGCGCCTGGACTCGCTGAAACAGCAAGTGCTCAGTCGCGAGCGCCTGTGGGGCTTGATCCAGGAATTCGGGCTTTACCCGGAACATCGGCGCAAGCTCACCGAGCAAGAGGTTCTGGTGGTGATGCGCAACGATTTGCGCATCGAACTCCTGCGCGGCTGGAGCGCTCGGGGTCCCGGCGCCTTCCGCATTCAATACCGCGCACCCAGGCCCGAGGTGGCGGCGGAGGTCGCCAACCGCATCGGGATGTTTTTCATCACGGAGAACCTGCGGCAGCGAACGGTCGAGGCGGCGGGCACGTCGGAGTTCCTGGATCGGCAGTTGGAAGAGGCCGAGAAGCGGCTGCGCGTGCAAGAAGCCAAATTGAGGGATTTCAAGACCAAATACAACGGGGAACTGCCGCAGCAGGAAGGGGCGTTACTGGCCGCGATGAGTCAGAGTCGCACGGAGTTGCTCAGCATCCAGGAAAGCCTGGGACGAGCGCATCAGAACAAGCTGATCCTGGAAAACTCGCTGGCGTACGCCGAGGCGAATTTGCGCGAGCGTCAGGAGGCGCTGCGGCGCGCTGTAGCAAGGCGGCCGGCGGCCGCGGCGGAGGTCTCGGCAGTGGCTCCGGCTCCCACGCCGCTGGACACCGCGCGAAGTCAGCTTCGACTGCTGCGGGCGCGCTACCATGACTCGCACCCCGAGGTGCAACGATGGATGCGTGAAGTCGAAAGGCTCGAGCAGGAGGAGGCGCAGTCGCCCGCGGTTGCGCAGGCGCCGCCCGCGCCGGTCGTAGAAGCTCCGCGAGCGGCGTCCGAAGAGCTGCCGACGCCCTCCAACGACGAACTGTTGCGCGCGGCAAGGGATCGCATCCAGGAGCTGCGAGCGCAAGTGGCGCTGGTGGCCGGGGAGATTCAGAGTCTGGAAAGTCGGCGCCGGCGTGTTTTCGAGGAAATGGAGGAGGCTCAACGACGCCTGGCCAACATCCCGGTTCACGAGCAGCAGCTGGCATCCATCACCCGAGATTACGAGACTTCCCGCGCCAACTATCAATCGCTGTTGAACAAGAAACTAGCCGCCGACGTAGCCGCAGACATGGAGCGGTGGCAGAAGTCACAGAAGTTCGTGATGCTGGATCAGGCGCGGACGCCCCAGAAGCCGGTGCGGCCGCGTCGGCTGTTGCTGATGAGCGGCGGCTCCATCCTTTCCTTGCTGGGATCCGCAGTTTTGGCGTTCTTGCTCGAGCTGCGGAAAAACGCCTTGCTGGGAGAGTGGGAGCTGCCACCGGACGTGGATGTGCTCGGCAGGGTTCCGCGGGTCAAAGCGGCTTGAGCCGCGGCCCTGTGAGTGGCTAGGGGAGTTCTTATGTTTCGTTCAAGCACCAACTCGGTCCTCTGGTTGGCGTGCGTGATCCTCGCCGCAGCAACCGGCGAGAGCCAGAGTTCCGGAAAGCCCGCAGTGGGCGGGGACGGCGCCATCATGACTTACCGCATCGGGCCGGGCGACGTCCTGCAAGTCGAAGTGTGGAAGGAAGCCGATGCGTCGAGTCCATCGGTGATCGTGCGCCCCGACGGCAAGATTTCGCTGGCCATGTTGGGGGAAGTCCAGGCAGCCGGTTTGACGCCGACCGAGTTGCAGAGAGTTCTTACCGAGGAGTACGGGCGCTTGATTCGCGAGGCCCGCGTGAGCGTGATGCTCCGGGAGATCAACAGCCAGAAGGTTTACCTCATCGGAGAGGTCCGCAGGGAAGGCGCCATCCGATTGACCGGTCCGCTGACGGTGCTCCAGGCGCTGGCGGAAGCCGGAGGGCTAACCGACTACGCCAAGCGGAAGAGGATCCACATCTTGCGCGTCACCGACGGGCAGCGAAAAATCTTGCCCTTTGATTACGAAGCCGTGGTGCGTGGGGAGAAGGTGCACCAAAACATCGTGTTGCAACCTGGCGATACGGTCGTGGTTCCCCGGTGATCGGTGATGGCGAAAGGATCGGAAGACCGCGGGCGGCGGGTAGGCGTCTACCTTGCTAGGAAGCGCCTGAAAGCAGGGCAGGCTGTGGCGTGGCTGCTGGTGGCGATCGCCGCGCCGGCGGGTCCCGCGCGCGCCCAGCGTCCCACGGCAGAAGCCGAGCCGCGTCCGATTCCCAGGGGCATCTGGATCAGCAGCGTTTCTGCTTCGATGGCGGGGTACAACGTGCGGGCTCCGGGGTTGCCCGCCGGGTCGCAGGCGCAGAGCCTGTGGCTGACCATGGGGGGCGCAGGAGCCGAGGTGGCGTGGCGGAAGCCGAGCCCGCGGGCCGACTTCTCGGGGCGTTATCAAGGTAGCTATTCCTATAGCCCTCGCTTCTCTACCCTGAATGGGGCCGACCATTCCGTGGCGTTCAGCTTGAGCACGCAACCCGCGCGGCGAACCCGGTTCGGGATCTCGGGAACGGCGGAGTCGCGATTGATCTCCGGTGCGCTGTTTGATCCGCTGATGTCCTTGCATTTGACCAGTCAGCTCGTTTCACCGGAGCAAATCGCCGGGGCCCTGATCGAGACTCCTCAGGCGATGACGACGTCGCTCGATCAGGCTGTCTTTGGCGCCAGGCGGAAAAGCTTTTCCGGATTAGCGAGCTTCAGCTATTCTCACTCGCCGCGTCTGACTTCGTACGGGAGCGTAGCGGCAAGCCGCTTGCTGCGAGCCGGCGCGCGGGACCCGGAGGTGGCATCTCGCTTCCCGTCGGTTACTGTGGGTACGGCCAGTTTGGGTCTGGCTTACGCCTGCTCGCCCAGAACGCGAATTCATACCGGCGCCTCCGTAACGCGAGTGTTTTCCGCTTTGCACCGATCGGATTTTGAATCCGCCACGTTGGGCTGGGAACGGGCCATCGGGCGACGTTCGTTCGCCTATCTGGAAGGCGGCTACGGACGACTCCATGATCGGAGCATGGGTCGCGGCCCCCGCCACGGGTACAGCAGCGGCGGTGCGCTGGGAACCTCGGCAGGCGATCACACCCTGGTGCTGTTCGGGCGACGCGGCGTCACTGATTTCCGTGCCCTGGGTGCAGCGAGCACGGTCACGTCCATGGTCGCCTGGTCCTGGGCGACGCCGCGTAGCCCCTGGAGGGTCGGTGCGGCGGCCAGCTATGAGCGCCTCACGGGCGGAGCAGTCGGACGTCGTGAAGGCTGGATTGGTCAGGTCCAGTTCACGCGGCGAATCACGAGCCAATTCGCGCTCGCCTTCGAGGTGGCGTATGCCGCGGATGTAGGCCGCGAACTGGTGACGCTGACCAATCGCGGCGCGCGAGTTTCTCTGATCTGGACGCCGACCCGCGAACCAAGCCGCCGGAGGCGCTAACAGCGATGCCCCATCATATCCTGTTTGTGACGGACATTCTTTACACGACCCGCGCGGGCGCAGAGGGCGTGCTCTCGAGAGTGACCCGGCTGCTGCCGTCGGAGCGATATCGCTGCTCGATCGCGACCTTCGCGCCGCATCCCGACCGGGTCCCCCGCGACGAGTTCGATTGTCCGGTGCATCTGTTTCCCTTGCGGCGCAGTTACACTCCGCGGGCGCTGGTCGCGGCGTTGCAACTGGCGCGTCTGATTCGCACGGAGAAGGTTTCCTTAGTGCACACCTTCTTCCCCTCAGCCGATTTACTCGGCGGATTGGTGGCCAAGCTCTGCGGCTGCCGGGTGGTCTCCAGCCGGCGAGACATGGGCTTTCAACGCAGCCGGTGGCTGCGCCTCGCCTATCGCGCGGCCGGGCCCGTGTTCGATCAAGTGCAGGCGGTCTCGGAAAGCGTGCGCGCCCGCCACATGCGAGATGACAAGCTTTCGCCGACCAAGGTCGTGACAGTGTACAACGGAGTGGACCTGGCGGAGATTGACGGTGCGGATGCGCTGCCCGCCAGCGAGGCTGCGTGGCTGCCCTCGGGCACGCCCAGGGTGGTGTGTGTGGCTAACTTGCGCCCGGTAAAAGCCATCGAGGTGTTGATCCGCGCGGCGGCGTTGGTCATCGAGAAGGAGCCCGAAGCGCGCTTCCTCGTCGCGGGGGCGTCGCTCGATTCCCAGTATTACCGGGATCTGGTGGGATTGATCCGAAGCTTGGACCTGGTAGGAAAGGTGGTTCTTTGCGGACCGATCCGCCAGATCCCCGGACTCTTGAAGGTCTGCGATGTCTTCTATCTGCCATCGCGGAGCGAAGGTCTCTCGAACGCCCTTCTGGAGGCCATGGCGTGTCGGCTGCCGTGCATCGCGAACCAGGTCGGGGGGAACCCCGAGTTGATTCAGTCCGGTCGCAACGGCTTCTTGATCCCGCCGGACGCCCCGGCGATTGCGGCGGATCGAATCCTGACCCTGCTGCGGGATCGCAGGCTTGCCCGGCGCATGGGAGAGGAAGGGCGACGGATGGTCGAGGCCCACTTCACGGTCCAAGCCATGGTGAGGCGGATGACCGCCCTCTACGACGATCTGCTGGGATCTGAGCCGGCCTCTGTCGAACCAATCCCGGAAGAAGGCCAGACGCCGCATTTAGCCGCCTGCTTGGGCAGAGCGCGACCCGCCTGGCAATGCGATGAATAAGGACAGCGCGGCTGTACATGCTCAGGGTGTGGCCGTCTCGCCGGCCTCAGCCGATTTGCGCGTGAGAACCTACGGCATCGAGGCCTGGCCCGATATCGCGCCGATCTGGTCGGAGCTGGCGCAGACCACGCCCTGCGCGTCGTTCTTCCTGACAAGGGAGTGGACCGAGACGTGGCTCGAAGTGTTCGGCCGGGAACTCGCCACTTCGGTGCTGGTGGTGGAAGAGGGGAAGCAGCCTGTAGCGGTTTGTCTGCTGGTGAAGTCGCGGCGCTGGGCCGGCGTCTTGCCCATGGACCGGGTTTCGCTGAACGCGACGGGAGAGCCGGCCGCCGACAGCACTTACATCGAGTGGAATAACCTGCTGTGCCGTCCCGGCTACGAAGAGGCCGCGGTTCAGCGAGTCGCCGCTCATCTTCGCGATGAGGAGTGGGACGAGTTTGCGCTCAATGGGTTCACTCCCGGCGCCGCGTACGAGGCCTTCAAGCGTGCCCTGGCAGACTGCCGGATCGAAGAGCGCTTGGCGCCGAGTTACCACGTGGATCTGGCGGAGTTACGACGCACGGGCAGGCCGTGGGAGAGCACGCTGGGCCACAGTTCCAAAAAGCACCTGCGGCAGAATCTACGGCGTGTTTCTCAGTTCGGCGCCCTGCGGCTGGAGGCCGCCTCGGACACGGATGACGCTCTCGATAAGTTCACGGAATTGGCAGAGCTCGGTCGGAAGCGATGGACGGGAAGAAGTAGCTACGTCGTCTTTTCATCGCCGCGCTTCAGGGCCTTCCACCGCAACCTCATCCGCAGGTGTGTGGATCGGGGTTTGGTGCAGTTGTTGCGTTTGACGGCCGGGGAGAGGACCGTGGGCTTGGTCTACCATCTGGTTTACGGCAATAAGGTGTATCTTTACCAAACCGGCTACGATTACGCTTTGGACCGACGCATCAGTCCCGGCGTCGTAACGCTTTCCCAGGTCCTGGGGTGGTGCCTCGAACGGGGTTACGAGGATTACGACTTTCTGGCCGGCGAGTCGCAGCATAAGCGCAGCTTTGCGACTGGAGCCCGCGCGATGGTTTGGACGGTATTTCGCAGGCCAGGCGTCAAGGCACGCATCTTCGACCTGGCCCGCCGCAGCCACAGTTCCTTTTCGAGGCTAGCTCAGCGGTTTCGGCCGCGGACCCAGACGGCTGGGAGCGACCACCATGAGTAAAGTTACCAAAGCACTGAATCTCAGCCACGGTTCCGAATGGCTGGATCGCGCTCTCACGGGATCCGCCGCCGGGATTTCAGATACGGCGCTTGTCATTTCGAATGGCGCGGCTGAGGGCGGTGATGGCCGGCGCGTGGAGGAAGGCCAACGCCCGGCCGGCGTGCCGGAGTTCGGGCCGTGGGATTTCGAGGCGGTTCGCGTCGCCGCGCCGCCGCTATCTTCGCTGGCCGCACTTTTCCTTCCCAAGGATGCACCGACGGTTGCCGGCGAAGAGTATCGGATGGTTCGCACGAGGATCGCGCAACGCTACAGCCGGCCCTTCTGGCTGGTGGTTTCCAGTCCGGGAGTCGGTGACGGCAAGACGTGGACGGCGCGAAACCTGGCGGTGGCCTTCGCGTTGAAGGGCGAAGGCAGGACCCTGTTGGTGGATGCAGACATGCGCCATCCCTCTCTGCATCGCAGCCTCGAGTCGGACCAAGCTCCGGGACTGGCAGAAGTCTTGGAGGGCGCTGCGAGTTTGCAGGAGGCGATGATCCGGATCGGAAGTTTGCCGGCTTTGTATTTTCTTCCGGCAGGCGCGCCTCAGGAAAACCCTTCCGAGCTTCTGGATTCTTCGCGCTGGCGGACACTGAGCCGCGGTTTGCGCACGCACTTCGAGCATGTGATCGTAGATTCGCCGCCCGTCGGATCTCTGGCGGACTTCGATCTCATTGCCGAAGTTTGCGACGGCATCCTGCTGGTCGTGCGGCCGGACCATAGCAACCGCACGCACTGTCTGGCGGCGATTGCCAAAGTGCGGTCCAAGCTCAGCGGCGTGGTTGTCAACGACGCGAGGGAGTGGTTCCTGTGGAAGAAACGCTCCAACCGCTACTACGAGTATTACCGCCGATCCGGCGAACGTCAGGGATCAAGCTCGCAGGATGAGGGGGCCTGAGGTCGGTCGTCGTGCGGTTCCGGCGATGGCTTCGGTGGGCGTGGGCGCTTTTCCTGGCCGTCTGCGGCGGTCTCTGGTGGGCTGAGCGCCGACTGCGGCGGAGCGGCGCGATCGTTGTGCTGGCGTTCCACCGGGTTCTGGATGACGCGGAGATCACTCGGACCCATAGCCTGCCGGGAATCCTGCTGCGGCGCACAAGCTTCGAAAGCCTGGCGACTTACGTCGCGAACCGTTACGAGGTTGTGGACCTATCCAACGCGAAGCCGGGCCGGCAATCCCCCATCATGCAATTGGTGTTCACGTTCGACGACGGCTGGCGTGATACTTACGAGAAAGCCTTTCCTATTGTTCAGTCTCTGGGCTTACCGATGACCGTTTTCGTCTGCCCCGGACTGGAAGGATTAGCCTGGCCGTTCTGGCCGGAGCAAGTAATTGCGTGGTTGAAGAGAAACCGGCCTTGTGTCTCGCCGGATGAAATCGAGGAGAAGATTCAGGAGCTAAAGCTTCTGACTCCCGAGCAACGCGAGCGCGTGCTCGGCGATCTCCGCGGCCGCATCGTGCCGGAGCCTGCCGGGAACCGCCTGGATGCGACTTTGTCGCGGCATCAAATCAAAGTCATGCGCGGGGCCGGGGTTACCATCGGTTCGCACACACAGACTCATCAGATTCTGACCAGCCTGCCGGAGGAAGCCGTGCGCGAGGAGCTGGAACGATCCAGGACGGAACTGGAAGAGACGCTCCACGCGCCGGTGCGGGCCTTCGCATATCCTAACGGGAATCACGCGGAGCGTGTGCGCAAGCAGGTAGCGGAGGCGGGTTACGAGTTAGCCTTCACGATGGAGCGCGGAGCCTGGACGACGACCTGTGATCCATTGAGAATCCCACGGATCAACGTGGCTGAAGATGACGTCACAGGACCGCGGGGGAATTTCTCTTCGATCATGTTCGATTACACCGTCTTTTGGAGAGCGTGGCGGAGCACGCGATCCTGAGGACGAAAGCCAGCCGATCTCGCGATGCCGTTCATTAACCTGGGCCTGGAAGGCATTGTCGGCTACGCGCTGTACGCGACCGCCGCTCTGGCCTTCCTGCTGAGCATTTTCTGGCGGCCGCGCATTGGAATCTATTTATTAGTACCGCTGATTCCCCTGCAAACGTTGCGGTATCGGCTCAACAGCCTTCCTCTGGGCGAGAGCGTGGTTTATATCTTGCTCCTGGGGGTGGCGCTGGGCCTGCTTCGGCAGGGACGTTGGATTCTTCCGAAGACGCCGTGGACTCGGTTTTTATGCATCTACGTACTGTTCACATTCCTGTCACTGTGCGCCGGGTCATTGTTTTTGGGGACGCCGCTGTTGGGCAACGACCGCCGATTCTCCGATTGGGCGGCTTACATGACGATGCCGGCCCTTTTTTTCCTGGTGACGGCCTCGATCACAAACCTCCGGGAAATGAAGATCGTGGTGTTGCTGATGTGCGCGGCTGTGCTGTTACTTGATCGGAGCTATTGGAATTCGGTACGGTATCGGGATTACTCCAGTTACTCCGACGAGCTGCACGAAGAAGGAAGCGCCATGGGGTACGCCGGCTCCAACGGGTTGGCGGCCTTCGAAGCCCAATTCAGCATCTTCTTGCTGGCGATGGCGGCGGTGGAACGCAAGCGACTTCGTAAGTATGGCTACCTGGGTTTAGCGGCGTTCGGGGCTGTCTGTCTGACGTACGCGCTTTCGAGGGCGGGTTACCTTGCCTTTCTGGCGGGCTGGGTATTCCTGGGCGTGGTCAAGCAACGAAAGTTACTCATCGCGCTGGCGGTGTTCGCTGCGGTTTGGACCGCGGTGGTGCCGGGGGCGGTGCGGGAGCGCGTCGAGATGACCCGCAAGGAGACCGGCGAGCTGGATGACTCGGCGGCTACGCGAGTTCAACTGTGGGAAGACGCCATGCAACTCTACCAATCCAGTCCCTGGTTCGGCCTCGGCTTGAACACCTACGCTTACCTGCGCCGCGTCCGCAGCTACGCCGATACGCACAACATTTACTTGAAAGTGCTGGTAGAAACCGGAGCGGTGGGCTTACTGCTCTTCATCTGGTTGCTGATTAAGAACTTTCGCTGGGGTTACCGCTTGTTTCGGCTGGCCGATGATCCGTTTCGCCGGGGCCTCGGGTTGGGGTTGGCCGGTTGGGTCGTCGCTGCGGCGGTGGCGAACGCCTTCGGGGATCGTTGGACGTTTCTCCAGGTCCAGGGCCTGTTCTGGGTGATTGCAGGATTGGTAGCTCGTGGTCACATCCTGCTTTCTCAAGAGCGCGAAGTGCCGGTGAGCGCGGAAGCTCCCGCACGCCGGAAAGAGGACCCGGTTCCAGTGGCGGCGGGCCTTCCGGAAAGGGCGCCGACCTGAAGTCACGATGGTGATCTGGCACTTGATCAGCAGCCAGGGCTACTACGGCGCCGAGAACATGTTGGTGTCCCTGGCTCGCGCCTCGTGGGAGCAGGGGGCGGATGTTCGGGTCGCCGTCTTACACGATCCCCGGGGAGCTTACCTTGAGGTGGCGGACCAGGCGAGGCGAAGGGGGTTGCCGACCGTGACGATTCCCTGCAACGGCCGCTGGGATCGCGCGGTGGTCTCGAGCCTGCGGCAAGCGCTGGATGTGGGGCCCGTGGACGTGCTTCATTGTCACGGATACAAGGCGGACGTCTACGGCTGGGCGGCGTGCCGGAGGCGCTCCACCGCCCTGGTGGCGACCTGTCACAACTGGCCAAGCCGACGCTGGCGGATGCAAGCTTACGCGGCCCTGGACCGCATGGTTCTCCGGCGCTTCGATGCCGTGGCAGCCCCTTCCGAACCTGTGGCGCAGAAGCTGAGGCAATCGGGCGTGCGAGAAGCCCTGTATATTCCCAACGGCGTCAAGCTCGAAGCCTTCCAAAATGCTGAACCCACCTTGCGCCCATCCGCATCATCGCCAGACAGCAGGTTGGTTGGGTTTGTGGGACGGATGTCGCCGGAAAAAGGGGGCGATGTGCTGCTGCACGCCGCTGCGGAGGTGCTGCGCAGCCGCCCGGAGACGTTGTGCGTTTTCGTGGGAGAAGGTCCATCGCGGGCGGACTGGGAAGGGCTGGCGCAGCGCTTGGGGTTGGCGGGGAAAGTCATTTTCACAGGCGTCCGGCACGATCTCGCCGGAGTCTACGCCTCGTTGCACGTTCTGGTGCTCCCTTCCTGGACGGAAGCGATGCCCATGTGCTTGCTCGAGGCCATGGCCTCCGGCTGCCCGGTGGTAGCCACCCGCGTGGGATCGGTGCCGAGTTTGGTGTTGCAGGAACAGACGGGCCTGCTGGTTGAACCCGGCGAGGTCGAGGGTCTCGCGGTTGCTATTCGGCGCCTGCTGGAGAACCCGAGCTGGGCCCGGCAGCTCGCCGAAAGGGCACGCGCCCGGGTCGCTGAGAGGTTCTGTCTCGACGCCATGGCGCGTGCTTACCAAACCGTTTACGAGCGCGCTGCGCTTCGCGCTGCCGCCCGCGCGCGGGGACGCCGGAGATGAACAACCGAGTGATGCGTGTTTCGATCGTGGTCGCCTGCCGCAACGAGGCGGGCCAGATCCGCGAATTCCTGGACTCGCTGCTCGCGCAGGACATGGGGGGACTGGAATGGGAAGCGATCATTGCCGACGGGATGAGCGATGACGGCACCGCGGAAATCGTCGAGGCTTACGGTCGTCGTGAGCCGCGGATCCAACTCATCCAAAACCCCGGGCGCATCGTCTCCACGGGGTTGAATGCGGCCATCCGCGCGGCCCGCGGCGAAGTCGTCTTGCGCATGGACGCCCATACGCGTTACGCGAGCGATTACTGCCGTCGTTGTGTGGAAACGCTGATTCGTACCGGGGCGGAAAATGTGGGCGGTCCGGCGAGAACCGAAGCTCAGGGACGGCTGGCGAGAGCGATTGCGGCCGCTTACCACTCTCGTTTCTCCACCGGCGGCGCGCCGTTCCATCGTGAGTCGTGTGAAGGATGGGTGGACACTGTGCCCTACGGTTGCTGGTGGAAGGCCACGTTAGAACGGCTCGGGATGTTCGATGAAACGCTGGTGCGTAACCAGGACGATGAGCTGAACCTCCGCCTGGTGCGGGCAGGCGGCAGAATCTGGCAGGATCCGAAAATCGTCTCCTGGTATACGCCCCGGCGTAACCTTCGCAGCCTGTTTCACCAGTACTTTCAGTACGGTTTCTGGAAAGTGGCGGTGATCCGGAAGCACCGTCTGCCCGGTTCGTGGCGTCATTTGACGCCCGCGCTATTCGTTGGTAGCAGCGCGATCTTGTCGGCAGCGGCCATGACGACGGCGGCGGGACCGTCGGCTAGCTGGGCGGCAAGCCCGTGGGTTCTGCTCTGGCTGGCGTCGGTCGGCGCGTACGCAACCGCCAATCTGGCAGCGTCGCTGGTCACCGCGCGGCGCGCAGGGTGGGACATTCTTGCCTGGCTGCCGATGGTATTCGCGACCTATCACATCTCTTACGGCGCGGGCTTTCTGTTCGGATTAGTGTGCCAACTGACAAGGCGGCGTGAGAAGGTTGCAAGAGCAGGTCTGGTGACAGATCTCACCCGGTGAGGCTTGCTGCGGCGATGTGGGTTCGGCTGATCGAGATCTTCGTGGCGGCGTCGGTGCTGGCGCTCCTGAGCCCGTTGTTGCTGATCATCGCGCTGGCCATCGTCGTTGACTCCCGCGGTAATCCTATCTACCTATCACGGCGGGTGGGCAAGGAGGGCAAGGAATTTCGGATGTGGAAGTTCCGCACCATGGTCGTGGGAGCCGAGCGCCTCGGGGGGCCCATCACCGGCCGCGGGGATCCGCGTGTGACGCGCCTGGGGCGGCTGTTGCGGCGCACCAAGCTGGATGAATTGCCCCAGTTTGTCAACGTGTTAGTCGGCGATATGGCCCTGGTGGGTCCGCGCCCGGAATCGCCGGAGATAGTGCGACTGTACGGCCCTGAGGAGCGTGCCGTGTTGCGTGTGAAGCCTGGCATTACAGGCTGGGCGCAATTGGAAGCGGGAGAGGAATCTGACAGCATTCCGGCCGACGTGTCTGCCGACGAATACTATGTGCGGCATTTGTTGCGAGCCAAACTCCGGCGAGACTTGGAGTACCTGGAAAGCCGGACGTGGCGCAGCGACGCACGCGCCGTTCTGGCGACTGCCGCTTTCGTCCTTCGAACCTTCTTGCCCAGGTAAGCAGCGCCGAGATTGATCACCCCCGAACGTCAAAATGCCAACGACGCTAGTCGTGCCCTACCACCGGCCGAGCATCGGCCGCGAAGAAATTGAAGAGGTCGTGCGGACTTTGGAGTCCGGATGGCTGACGACCGGACCGCGCACCGAGCAGTTTGAACGCGAGTTCCGTCACTACTTGCGCGTTCCCCACGCCTTAGCTGTGAATTCGTGCACCGCAGGTCTGCACCTTGCCTTGGCGGCGCTCGGAGTCGGCCCCGGCATGGAAGTCATCACCACGCCTCTGACGTTCTGCGCCACAGTCAACGTCATCCTGCATGTGGGCGCCACGCCGGTTTTGGCGGATGTGGACGCCGACGGCAACCTCGATCCGGCCTCTGTCGCCGAGCGGATCACAGAACGGACCCGGGCGCTGCTGCCGGTCCACCTGGCGGGTCTGCCCTGCGAGATGGAGGCGCTTTGGTCCCTGGCGCGCAGGCATCGTCTGTACGTGATCGAGGACTGCGCTCACGCCGTGGGCTCGCATTACCTGGGATGGCCCATCGGCGCCGGCAATCCTACGACAGGCGACTACAGCGACGCGTCAGCCTTCAGTTTTTACGCCACCAAAAATTTGACCACCGGAGAAGGCGGCATGGTCACGACCCACGACGACGAGCTGGCCCGCACCATGCGGCTGTTGTGCCTGCACGGCATCAGCAAAGACGCCTGGCATCGTTACTCGGACAAGGGTCACTGGTATTATCAGGTTCTTGCGCCGGGGTTCAAGTACAACTTGAGCGACATTCAATCCGCCATCGGGATTCATCAACTTCGCAAGCTGGAATCCTTCATCGAAGTCCGCGCACGTTACGCCCGGCTGTACAACGAGATTCTGAAGGATGTGGGAGAGGTGGAACTGCCGGCGGAGCGACCCGGCCGCCGCCACTCCTGGCACCTGTACCTCCTGCGTCTGAATCTGCAAAATCTTTCCGTCACGCGGGAGGACTTCATCACGGAATTGCGGATCAGAGGGATCGGCACGAGCGTGCATTTCATTCCGATTCCTTTGCACCCGTTCTTTGCCCATTGGGCGCGGAGGCCGGAAAACCGATGCCCCCGGGCAATGGCCTTGTATGCCCGCCTGGTCTCGCTGCCGTTGTATCCGGCGATGACCGAATCTCAGGTGGAGTACGTGGCGAATGCGGTGAAGGAGGTTGCGCGCAAGACCCGCAAGCGACCCCTCATCACCCGACAAGCGGGGAGGTAGAGAATTATGAACTCAGCGGTTCGCGTTCTCCGGCGGTTGCGGAGCTCTGGTTGGGGAATCCTGGTGGTGGGCGCGGCTTACTGGGGCGCCTGGTGGCTGCGCTTTGAGTTCTCGATCCCGCACCAGGAATTGCCCGTTGCTTATGAGGGCCTGCTGATCGCGCTTCTCATCAAGGGGATCACCTTCGCTGTTTTGCGGCTCGAACTGGATTGCTGGTCCCGGTACCTTTGCTTTTCCGACGTGATCTCCTTGTTGAAAGCGAACCTGGCGGCATCCGCGGCGGCGGGGGTTGGCTGGTGGGTTCTGATCGGGAGCGCGTTTCCGCGGTCGCTCTATTTGCTCGACCTATTGCTCTGCGTGCTGGCGAGCGGCGGGGTGCGCTTCTCCGCAAGGCTGTATGACGAAGTGCGCGCGGGATGGACCCGGCGGAGGGGAGCTCAAGGGCTGCTGATCTACGGGGCCGGCGTGGCCGGCATCGCTCTGGCCCGAGAGATCCGCAACAACCCCAGCTTGGGCTACCAGGTGATCGGATTCCTGGACGACGATCCTCGCAAGCATGGGGCGAGGTTTCTGGGCCTGCCGGTGCTGGGAGGCGGCGAACACGCGAAAGAAATCGTGCAAGCGTATCGCAACCGCGTTCCGCCGGTGGACGAAATTGCGGTGGCGATGCCTTCGGCGACCGGAGATCAAATCCGCGCCGCCGTGCGCCGGGGGCGTGCGGCCGGCGTGCGCTGCCGGGTGGTTCCCGCCCTGGGCGAACTCATCAGCGGCAAACTGCCGGTGAACAATCTGCACGAAATCTCGGTCACGGACTTACTGGAGCGCGAGCCGATCGAGCTGGATCGGGAAAGCGTCCGGCGGGCTTTATCCGGATGCGTCGTGCTGGTGACGGGAGCGGCAGGATCCATCGGGTCGGAGCTGTGTCATCAGGTAGCGCAACTCAAGCCCCGACGTCTGATCGCGTTGGACCAAGCCGAGACGGAAACTTGCCGCTTGGAGTCCGAGCTGCGCAGCCGCTATTCGGATCTTTGCCTTAGCATCGAGATCGCCGACATCCGGGATGCGCGGCGCATGGAGCAAATTATCGAAGAGCACGGTGTGGAAGTGGTCTTTCACGCGGCCGCTTACAAGCATGTCCCGATCATGGAACGCCAGGTGATCGAAGCGGTGCGCAACAACGTGATAGGCACGTGGAATCTGGTGCAGGCCGCTTGGCGTGCCAACGTCGCCAGATTTGTCATGATCTCCACCGACAAGGCCGTCAACCCCAGCAGCATCATGGGGCTCACCAAGCGGGTTGCCGAGCTGATCGTTGCGGCCAAGCGGCCTCCGGTGGGACGTGGTTCGGCCACGAAATGCGTCTGCGTGCGGTTCGGCAACGTCCTGGTGAGCAACGGCAGTGTGGTCCCGATTTTCCAGAAACAGATCGCCAGCGGCGGTCCGGTTACGGTAACTCACCCGGAGATGCAGCGTTACTTCATGACGGTGCAAGAGGCCGTGCAACTGGTTCTCCAGGCATCCACGATGGGCGAGGAGTCGGAAGTCTTCGTGCTGGACATGGGAAAGCCCGTACGCATCGTGGAGCTGGCGCGTAAGATGATCACGCTGGCCGGGTTGGTGCCCGACGAGGATATCAAGATCGAATTCATCGGGCCGCGTCCCGGCGAGAAGCTGCTCGAGGAAGTCAGCCTCCACGCCGAGAGCCTGCGTCCGACGAGTCATCCCAAGATCCGGGTGTTCCAGGGGCGGCAGCTCATGTTCAGCGAGGTGGTCCCCTGGATCGCCGAGCTCCGCCACTTGCTGTGGCGCAGCGATCCCGCGGCGGTTATTGAACACCTCAGGAGCCTGGTGCCCGAGTATCGCCCGGCCACACAGACCCTGCCCTTGCGCAGTCCGCAGCCCGTGGAACTCGAATCTCCTGCGCTGCTGTCCCCCGTGGAGGCTGTCAGAGCGTTGCGCACGGCGGCGGGTTGAGCGACAGGCCGCAAGAAGTCGCCGGTTGAGGCCGGCGTTCATGATCGGATGCAAGCATGCTTCGTTTCAGTCGCGGCGCGCGCCGCGCAGGTCGGCGCCCCTGCCGTCCGGCGGCCAAGCTAGCGCGCCGATGGCCGCGTATCACGCCACAGCGGCACAGATCACCGGATCGCGGTCTTGAGTATGGATGGCACGCAGGACACACTTCCCATCGCCGCTGATGCCGCCGACTCGGCGAAGGCCGGAGGCCCTCTGCGCGTAGTGATGCTGGACCTAGCGGCTATCATCCCTTATTACACGAGCCATCTGTGCGCTGCGCTGCAACGCCTGGAAGACATCCACGTCAGGCTGGCCTCCGTCACCTACCCTCACGACACAGACTGCTTCCGCCGTCTCGGAGTACGCAACCACCCAGGTGTGCTGGATCTGACCCGGCTTCTGCGCCGCTTTCCGGCGGCGCTGCGGCGAACTGCGAAGGTCCCGGAGTATCTGGTGAACCTGAGCGCTGTGCTGGCGCATTCGTTGTTCTGGAAGCCGGACGTGATTCACGTGCAGTTCCTGCCGCTGGCGACGCGGGGCTTGCCGGTCGAGCGTTGGTTCTTAAGAACGTTCCGAGCGCTCGGCGCCAGAGTGGTCTACACCGTGCACAATCTGCTGCCGCAGAACAGCGGTCAGCGTTACCGGGCGACGTATCAGAAGCTTTATTCCCTGGCAGACCGGCTGATCTGTCACGATGCCGAGGCGGCCGGCCGGCTGAGGCGAGAATTTTCGGCGCCGGCGCAGCGCATTTCGATCATTCCTCATGGTCTGTTGTTCGAGCCCGCTTGCAGCATCCCGTCGGAGAAGGCGAAAGCTCGCCTGGGATTCCAGCGCGAAGAGTGTGTGGTGCTCTGGCAAGGGATCCTGCGGCCTTACAAGGGCGTCGGATTCTTGCTGGAGGCCTGGCGGCAGGTCCAAGACGCGGAGCCGCGCGCCCGCCTGGCGCTGGTGGGCAGCGGCCAGGCGGATCAGGTGCGTTCGGTGCGCGAGAAGGTGCGTGCGCTGGGGCTGGCGTCGAGCGTCCGGTTGGAGCTGAGGTTCGTGTCTGTAGAAGAGATGAGGGATTACTATGCCGCCGCCGACCTGCTCGTGTACCCTTACAGCGAAGCCACTACCAGTGGAGCCCTCATGACGGGGTTGGCTTACGGCAAGCCGATCATCGCCACGAAGCTGCCATCGTTTGAGAGCACGCTGTGCGACGGCAAGACGGCGCTGCTGGTGCGCTACGGCGATACGGAAGCCCTGGCGAAGAGCCTGCTCACGCTCATTCGGCAAGAACCGTTGCGGCGCGCGCTGGGTGAGCGCCTGAGGCAGGTGCGGACGACTGCACCCGGATGGCCGGAGATCGCACGCTTGACCGAAGAGTGTTATCGGGCGGCGGTTGGGCCGGCGGGTGCGGGCAGAGGACGAGCGCCGGCGGTTTGATGCGAGAAACCGAAAACAAGACTGCTCTGGCGGTGTGCGACGCTCAGGCTTGCGGTCCCGCGTTTGTGGCCGCCGAGCTGAAGAAGCTGGCGCGGCACTCGTCGCACTACTTCGCGGGCTTGCTCGGCAGTTTGGCGCTCGGGTTAGTCTCCTTCCCGATCTTCACGCGCGTGTTTTCGGTTGCTGAGTTCGGCCGCATTGATCTGGTGCAAAGGATCGTGCTGCTGCTGGTAGCCGCAGGAAAGATGGGCCTGCAAAACGCCGCGTTGCGCTTTTACGACGCTCGGCAATTCCTGAGGGAGCCGGCTGCGGTTCGCCGGTACTATTCCACGATGTTTTTGGGGGTCATCTCGACTTCGACCGGTGTCGCACTGCTGTTTTTGGCTGTAACACGGTTCGGAGGCGCCGCGTCGCCCGGCGGTTCCTTCGCCAAGCTGATTTACTTCATCGCGGCCCTGGCTTTGCTGCGAGCCGTGGGATCGGTCTTGTACGCCTTCCTGCGCATCGAAGAGCGGACCAAGGCCTTCAACGCGGCGGCCCTGGCGACCCGGGCGGCGACCGTCGCGGCGGTGTGTGCGCTGCTGCCCTGGACGGGGCGGGTGGCGGAGACCTATTTTACCGGCGCTACGGTTGTCGAGACGGGGTTGGCGTTGACGCTGACGCTGCTGCTGGTCCGACGGGGCGCAGTATCTCTGGGATCCTTCGACCGCTCCCTGCTGACCGCGGGCATCGCTTTCGGCTTGCCGTTGGTGGTGTACGAGTCGGCCTTCACGTTGCTTGGATCCGCGGATCGGTTCCTGGTGCAGCACTATCTCGGCGCCAACGCACTGGGTTTCTACTCGGTGGCTTACGGATTGGCCCAGCATGCCAACGAGCTGTTGGTGACGCCGCTCAGTCTGGCTCTGATCCCGATCTACATGCGGTTGTGGACCTCCGAGGGCGGCGAGAAGACCAGCGAGTTCTTGAGCGTGACCTTCAACCTATTCCTGCTGGCGGCCGCCGCGATTCTGGCCGTGGCCGCCGCGACTGCGCCCGACGTCGTCCTGCTGTTGGCCTCGCCCAAGTACAGAGGCGCTGAGCGATTGATTCCGGCGCTGCTGGGGGGTCTATTGGTGTACACGATGCACGTCTTCCTGGCAGCCGGGCTGTTGATCCACAAGCGGAGTCTCCTGATGGCGTGCGTACTTACGGTATCGGCCGGGTTCAACATCGGTCTAAACTGCCTGCTGCTGCCGCGGTTCGGACTGATGGGGGGCGCCATCGCGATGGCGGCCAGTTACGGGATCTGCATGGTATGGCTCGGAACTCTGTCTCACCGCTTGTTGCCTTTGCGGATCAACAAAGGGGACGTGGCGGGCTACGCCTTCAGTGCGGGGCTGGCGTGGCTGGCCGGGTCGGCCATCCGCCTGGAGCCCGGCCTGGTGAGTCTAGCGGCCCGCTCAGCTACGGCGGTGACCGTTTTTGGGGCGGCTTTGCTGCTGGTGAACCGTCAAGTCCGGGTCTGGGCCACCCGCATTTATCGGTGAGCGGTGAGGGCCGGAGGGCGTCGGACACTACCGAGCATCCTCACAAGGAGCAAAATGCAGGCGGCCCCCACACAGGCGGCGATGCGAGCCATCGCACTCGGCTATCACGATGTGAGCGACGCAGGACCGAGGTCCAATGGCGCTCGCCTGCGATCGCCTTACACAGTAAGCAGCGAAAACTTTGCATGCCAATTGGACCTCATTCGTGAGCTCGCAGGACCGGAAGCGATTGAGGTAATCCAAGGGCGACATAACTGGCATGCGACGGTTCCGGTATTTCTGACTTTCGACGATGGTAACCTCTCCGGCTACACGAACGCAGCCGCGGAGCTCGAGAAAAGGAAATGGCGCGGACACTTTTTCATTACTACCGACTGGATCTCGCGCCCTGGTTTCCTGGACCCGCCCCGGATTCGGGAACTTCACGAGCGCGGACACGTGATCGGCAGCCACGCCTGCTCTCACCCTGAGCGCATGACGCGATTGACCTGGCAACAGCTCCTCGATGAATGGTCTCGAAGCTGCGACCTGTTGAGCGAGATCATCGGCGGGCCCGTGAAAGTGGCATCCGTCCCCGGGGGGTATTACTCGCGCCGGGTAGGAGCCGCTGCGGCCGCCGCCGGCATCGAAGTTCTGTTCACTTCGCAGCCTCGCTCGGACGTTTCCATCGTGGAGGACTGCTTCATCATCGGGCGTTACTGGGTTCGGAGGACCACGCCGAACGCGGAAGTGGGGGCCATCGCGGCAGGGGCGAGGTGGCCCCGCTGGCGTCAGGCTGCCTGCTGGTCCCTCAAGAGTCTGATCAAGCAAGTAACGGGCCGGTGGTATCTCAGCGCCCGTCGGGCCTTGGGATGGAGCGTGATGTAGGCGACTCGTGCGCCAGACCGGCGATCGGGGATACGGCGATGGGATCGCCGCGTCCCGAGGAGACCTACAATGCCCATGAAGCGACGAGTGTTGGCCTGCTGGTGGTTGCTGGCCTTGAACGGAGACTTCGCTCCGGGGTCGGTAAATTCCAGGGCCGCTCTGCAACACGATCCGGCATTCAGCCATGCCGGGCGGGCGCGATCGTTAGGGATGCTTGCTGCGATGCAGGCGGCGGCTCCCGAAGGGCCGGCGCCGGCGGTTTTCTTCGTGGATGTGGAAGCCGGGCCTGTCAGCGGAGGGCCCGACAATCTCGGCGTACCGATCTCGATCTTTGGGAAGGGCTTCGGAGCTGAACGCGGTCCTTCGCGAGTGACGATCGGCGGCGTGGAGGTGGCGCGCTATCTAGTCTGGGGCGCCAATAACGCCCATAACAGGACGCTGGATATGATCGTCGTCCAGCCCGGCGCCCGAGTGAAGGGCGGTCCGATCGTCGTGGAGGTCAACGGTCGGCCCTCCGATCCCGCGGCCTCGTTCACGGCTACAAACGGGAAAGTCTATTACGTTTCGCCGACGGGTGACGATCGCAATACGTGCTCACAACAGGCGCCCTGCGCCACTCTCCAGCATGTCGCGGCCGAAGTGCTTGGTCCGGGAGACGCGGTGCTAATCCGGGGCGGCGTGTACCAGGAAGGCGAAGTATGGATTCGCGCCGAGCAAGGAGGCCTTCCGGGCCGGCCCAAAATCATCAAGGCTTATCCGGGAGAAGAGGCGTACCTGCGCAATCCCGCTCGGGACCTCATCGTTGACGCCGACCACATCACGATCTCCGGCCTGAACTTTCAAAACGGCAAGTCACTGGCAGCCGTAGGATGGGCCAGTCCTCGGCAGCGAGGCGCACGGTTCGTGAACAACACGTTTAGCGGCACCATTGCCTGGGCGGCGATTGACACTCACGGGGACGATCACCTTGTCGCCGGCAACGTTTGTGAGGTGTCGGGCAGCTCGGTGGGCACCATGGGCCATTGTTACTACATTTCTCAGGGGAGCAACCTCAAGATTCTGTATAACATCGCCTCCGGCGCCCCGGGTTACGGCCTTCACATCTATGACGAACGTCGCGCGGCGCAGGATTTCCGAAGGGTCATTCGAAACGTGGTGGTGGAGGGCAATATCTTAAAGAATTCCACCCAGCGCTCCGGTATGATCCTGGCGATGGAAGACCAGGGCAATTACGGAAACTATATTGACCAGGTGCTTGTGCGAAACAATATCTTCGCGGCGAATAATCATTTTGGTCTGATTATTCAGGGTCCCGTCCGCAACGTCAAAGTATTGAATAACACGTTCTATCAGAACGGCCGTCAGGCAATTTACATCGCCGGAGACGCCAGGGTCGAAAGCGTCGAGCTGCGAAACAATCTTTTCTATCAGTCGGGGAACGGGAACTGTCGTGCGGATTGCACGTGGTTCTCGGCGGCGCACCTGGAGGTCGGCTCGGCGGCCCGAAATGTGGTCGTGAGCAACAACTCCTATCACCCGGGTTCGCCGGTGCTGATCGGCCGCAGCGATGCGCGGGCTGTGGAGGGCGTCGTCCGTTTCGAGAACGCCGAGGCCACGGATTTTCGTCCGCTTCCCGGCAGCGCGGTGATTGACCGGGGGGTGACGCTGGCCGAGGTGGCGAGGGATTACGACGGGAGGCCGCGACCTCAGGGCGGCGGTTTCGACATCGGCGCATTCGAATATCAGGCGCGGACGCCGGTACTGCATAGCGTTCGGAACGGGGCAAGCTGGCGCGAGGGTCCGCTGGCGCCCGGCAGCGTGGTGACATGTCTGGGTTGGCGCTTGGGGCCCGAGCAGAGGGTCACATTTCGTGCGCTCGAAGGTCGGCTGGAAACCAGCTTGGCCGGCACGAGCGCGCTGTTCGACGACGTGCCGGCCCCGTTGATCTCCGTGCAGGAGAACCACGTAACAGCGCTTGTTCCCTCGGCGGTGATCAATCGAGGTGCTGTTCGAGTGGAGATCGAGGTTGAAGGCCGGCGCTCGAACGCTCTGCTGATTCCGGTCGCGGCGACGGCGCCGGGAATCTTCACGCAAGACGGTTCTGGAGAGGGACCGGCGGCGGCTCTCAACGCCGACGGGTCGTTGAATCGCCCATCCAACCCGGCGGAGCGAAGCTCCGTCATCGTTCTTTATGCGACGGGGTTGGGCCAGACGGAGGTCGGGGCAGGGGAGGCGGACGTGGTGGGTGATCCTCCGCCCAGGCCGCTCGCTCCCGTCGCCGTCTGGATCGGGGGAGCAGAGGCAGAGGTCCTCTACGCGGGGAACGTTGTCGGTTTTATCGCGGGTTTGTATCAGATCAACGCCAGGATTCCGGAGAGCACACCCTCGGGGCCCGCCGTTCCAGTCGTGATCCTGGCGGGCCAGACGGCGAGCCAACCGGGGGTGACGGTGGCCGTGCGATGACGGGGCTCGCGTACAAAGGGAGTTTCCTGCGCGGCCTGCCGTTGTGGGGTCCGCGAATTGAGGACACCGTAGCTCTGGAGTCGAGACCTTTCGTGGTGGTGCTGGACTTAGGCTGCGGAGCGCGCAAGGCGCCGGGCACAATCGGCGTGGACATTCATCCCCTACCGGGAGTGGACGTAGTCTGCGATCTCAGCTCCTTCCCATGGCCCTTCGCTCCCAGCTCGGCCGACGGTGTGCGTCTCAACCACGTGCTTGAGCATCTGGACGATCCTTTGCATGCGCTCGAGGAGGTCTGGCGGATCAGCCGGCCGGGCGCCTGGATTGATATTCGGGTGCCTCACTACACGGGACGGTACGCGTGGAAGGATCCCACGCACAAGAGGTGCTTCTCATCGCAGTCCTTCGCCTATTTCGGCGAGAATCCGTACTCCTACTACACCATCGCCAGGTTCCGGACGAAATCGGTTCGGCTGAGATACTTCATGGAACCGCCGCGGCGCACGATTTTGAGGGTGTGGGGTCGGCTGGTGCAATGGCTGCTCGACCGTCACCCCACGTTTAGCGAACGTTTCCTGGCCTACGCAGTCGGAGGCATTGACGAGATTCAAGTTGCGCTGGAAACCATCAAGGACGAACGCTGGTGCGGTCGCGGCGTTTTCCGATGAACGCGGCGCCAGGGAGCGGGTGATCCGATCGTGAGGGGAAAAGAGCATGTCGCTTGAGGAACGATCGTACGTGCAACAACCGGCACCTGGGGCGCAGGGTTCGGCGTCCGAGGCGTGTGCCTGTCAGCCGGGCCGGCCGCCTGAAAGCGAGCTCGACTACTATACGCGGCACGCATGGTGTCTGAATGCTTTTCCAACCACGGCCGAAGTGCTCACCCACCTGCGCGAGGAGCTGCAACTGATGTCCTCGCTGAAGGAAGACTGGTGTCGAGCCGAAGCGTTGAAGAACGTGTTTCTATTCTGCTGCGCCGTCTCTGACACGGTGGACGATCACCTGCTCGGCCCGCGTTATGACTTTTCCAAGGCGGAAGGGGTTTTCGGGCCCAGCCGCCTGGTGACCAAGCCGGCGAGCAGCGCGCTCCAGCTTTGGTCCGAGCTCCGAGATCTGGCCACGGCGCGTCTGAAGCGGTGGCGGGAGGAGTGGGAAGCCGCGGTCGTCGCTTTCTTGAGGGCCTGGGCGGCTTGTGGCGGTCAAGGTGAAGCTGTAGGGGCGGATTGGCAGGCCGAGCTCGAGGCGCTGGCCTGCAAGCTGGGGGGCGCCGTGCTGGGGCTGCGGCCTCGGATCCCGGCCGCGTTCCGCTCGCAGGATCTTACACACTTCGATGGGCTGGCGCTGGGTCGCAAATTCATCTCGGCGTCTCCGGATCGCGGGCGCCCGGTGCTTGTCGTCGGCCTTCGGACAGCCGGTTCCTATTTCGCGCCCTTGCTCAGGGCGTTCTTAGAATCCGAAGGATTCAGCGACGTGGTCAGCGTCACAATGCGGCCCAAGCACGGACTCAGCGGTCGCGAGTCCACACACATCCGGCAAGCCGCGCGTCGCGGCGCACTGGCGCTCGTGGTTGACGAACCGGTTTTCTCGGCGACCACGGTGGCCAAGGGTTTGGACTGTTTGCTGAAAGCCGGTTTCGAAATCGAAAACATCTGGGCGCTGTTCCCGGTACACCCTTGCCGCCGCAACTGGAAAGCCGGTACGGCCGGATCGGCTCTCGAGAGGATTCGCGTCCTAACCCTGGAGCCCGAGGAGTGGCACAAGCACCGCCTGCTCGAGGCAGGCGCGGTGCGCGGAGTGCTGGCGGAGTACTTCACGGACCGGTCCGGCGCGTCCGAGCTTCCCATCGTCGAAGAAGCCGACCGAGAGTTTGCCGGCGCCGCGGAGTCGCACTCGGAACCTGGGTTCCACCGGCGACTCAAGCGAGCCTACTCCGTGCGCTTAAGCGGGCCGGGTAAGCGAGCGCAGCATCTTCTGGTGGTGGCCAAGAGCGTGGGATGGGGATGGCTCAGTTACCACGCCTTCCTCGCCGGTCAGCGCCTCGCGCCGCAGGTGCCCTGGATGTTTGGCCTGCGCGAGGGAATCTTGTACACGGAAGGACGGCCCGGTGCGGGCGCCCAGGCCGGCGAAGCCAGGGCCGGGATGCTCGATACGCTGGCGTCCTACTTGGCCCTACGCACTCACGCGTTGCGCTTGAAGGAAGATCCCGCACCGGACTTGGCGCGGCACGGGCGGCACCGCGGCATGGACGAGCTCGCGAGCGTGCTCAGCGGAGCCTACGGTTGGAAGGTTGCGGCCGTCTTAAAGCGCCCGCGGATCGCCCGCCAACTTGCGGCGTTGGGTTGCGAGGCGCCGATTCTGACGGATGCCAAGATGCGGCCCGCCGAGTGGCTGGACGGAGGAGGCCGCCGGGTGAAGATTGACTTCGAACACCATGGCATGGGCAAGCACCAACTCAATGTCACGGACCCGGCCTACGATCTGGCGGATGCCATTCTTCAGTGGGAGTTGGCGGAAGACGAGGAGCGTGAGCTCATCCGGCGGTACACGGCCGAGACCGCAGACACGGCGGTCGTCCGGCGTTTGTTCCTGCACAAGCTGCTGGCGGGAACCTGGAACATGGCGCGCGCCATCGAGTTCCTGTCGGATCCTCACCTATTGACGCGCCACGAAGAATTCAATCGCCGATACCTGGCGGCGCGAAGGTTCCTGGTCATTCACACCATGCGCTTCTGTGCCAGCTTGTGCCACCGTCCAAGAGGTTTGGAATGGTCATCGCCCTTGGTCGTCTTAGATGTGGACGGTGTCCTGGACAAGCAGATCTTCGGTTTCCCTTCCACGACCGCGGCCGGCATCGAGGCGGTGTCCCTGTTCGCGGCACACGGAATTCCTGTGGCTCTCAACACGGCCAGATCGGTATCCGAGTTGAAGGAGTATTGCAAAGCATACGGGTTTGTGGGCGGCGTCGCGGAGTATGGCAGCTTTGTGTGGGATGCCCTGAGCGATCGAGAACGCGTTCTATTGGGAAGCGAATCTCTCGCCGAATTGGAGAAGCTGAGGGCTCAGTTGCGTGAGGTTCCCGGAGCCTTCGTGGATGAGGCGTGCCGGTTCTGTGTGCGGGCCTTCACGTACGCGCGGGATACCACGGTGCCGCTGCCGACAATGCTGGTGCAAAACCTCATGGCGAAACTCGGGTTGAAGCGGCTGAAGCTCCACCAGACCTACACGGATTCCACAGTGATCGCCTGCGAGACAGACAAGGGCGCCGGCTTACGCGCCCTGCTGGCCCTGGTGGGCCGGCCCGACCTCGAGACCGTGGCCGTCGGCGATTCAGAGCCGGATCTTCCGATGTTCAGCGTGGCCTCCCGCAGCTTTGCACCCGCGCAGATCTCCTGCCCCGGACCTGCTCGCCTGCTCGGGTGCCAAATCGTAAGCCGCGCGTATCAACCCGGGTTACTCCAGATCGCCCGGCGCATTGTGCATCCGGAAGGTGGTCGCTGTGACCGCTGTCAATTGCCCTCGCCGGCGCAATCCGGCGGCGACGGCCTGTTCTTGCGCTTGTTGCGTGAGGCTGACAGGAGCCGGGTGCGACTGTTGCTCTCATCCATCCTGGACCCGAAGTCACTCCGAGCGTTCCTTCAATGTTCACCCGCTTCATGAAACCCGCTGAGGTGCGGCCGCCGTCCGGGTCGAGCACCGCCCGCAGATGCCGTGGGCCTGCCGCGTCCGCCACCCGCGTGGCGGCAGACGCGGCAGGATCCGTATGTTTCGGCGGTTTAGCGAACCGTTACGTTGCTGCTGCGCGCTGCCATGACGGGGCCATAATCCAGCACGTAGCGGAACTGATAGACGCCTGCTTTAGACGGCGCCGTCACCGTGAAGGTGCCGCTCGTCGCCCCGCGGGTGTAGCCATACCAGACAGGTCGGTCGTTTGGGGCTCCCGACAGATACAGGCCGATGGTATCCGCCCAACCGGTCGGGCGACCTGCGGGAGCGGTCCACTTCACCGTGATCTTTTTGCCGCGCGCCACACTGGTCGCAGAGGCGACCACGCTAAATTGGGCGGTGCCGATGGCCAGGGTGGCGCTTCGAGCTGCCAGTTGGTAAGTGCTTCCCGCGAGATAGTACCGGAACTCCCACAAACCGATGCGGGTCGGTTTATCCACGTCGAAGCTCCCCGCGGTGGCGCCCCTAGTCTGGGCGCTCCAGACGTACCACCAATCCGGGGAGTTGACACCGGCGAGAACAATATAGTCGCCGCTGGGCCGACCGGTGGGCGCCGTCCAGCTCACGCGCACCTTGGTAGAACTGATCTCAACCCAACTAACAGTGAAGCCGGAGGCATTTGTCGCCGGCATCAGGGTGACGGTGGCGCTGGCCGACCTGGTGGGATCCGCTACCGAAGTGGCGGTGACGGTCACCGTCTGCTGAGAGGTGATGCTGCTGGGCGCCCTGTACAGGCCCGTGGAGGTCAGCGTGCCGATCGCCGGACTGCGCGACCAGGTGACCGAGGTGTCGCTGGCGCCGGTGACCGTGGCCGTGAACTGCTGGCTCTGGCCGGCTCGCAAGGTCACCGCGGAGGGGCTGATGCTCACCGAAACGGCCGGCATCAGGGTGACGGTGGCGCTGGCCGACTTGGTGGGATCTGCTACCGAAGTGGCGGTGATGGTCACCGTCTGCTGAGAGGTGATGCTGCTGGGCGCCGTGTACAGGCCCGTGGAGGTCAGCGTGCCGATCGCCGGGCTGCGCGACCAGGTGACCGAGGTGTCGCTGGCGCCGGTGACCGTGGCCGTGAACTGCTGGCTCTGGCCGGCTCGCAAGGTCACCGCGGAGGGGCTGATGCTCACCGAAACGGCCGGCATCAGGGTGACAGTGGCGCTGGCCGACCTGGTGGGATCCGCCACCGAAGTGGCCGTGATGGTCACTACCAGGCTACTGAGAATCTGGGCGGGCGCCGTGTACAGACCGGAGGCCGACAATGTTCCCACCGAGGGGCTCATGGACCAGGTAACCGCGGTGTTCCCGGTCCCGCTAACTGTGGCCGTGAACTGCTGGCTCTGGCCGGGACCCAACGTCACCGCGCCCGGCGAGATACTGACGCTGATGCCCCCGGGGGTCACGAACTCCAACGCGCCGATGTCGTATCCGCTGCCCACGGGGCGCGGGTTACCGTCATAGTCGCGGGTCACCAGAGAACTCACTGCACTGACGCCCGCATCCACAGCCGGACTGGCGGCCAACAGATGGAAGTCCCCCGCCACAGGATTCACAAACATGGGGTTTCCGACGAACGAGGCGCTCACCGAAATTCCAGCGCCTGAGGGCAGCGCAGTGGAACCGTCGGCATCGTAGAACAAATCGCGCTCGAGCTGGCAAGTTGCCCCGCGGTAGCTCTCGACCATGAGAAACTGCTGCCCGGGGCGTGAGAACCAGATGTTGTTCTTGAAATAGCCGCGAGCCGTACCGGTAGCCCACACCATGGGCTGGTCGGGCGCGCCGATTTGATAGAAGGTGTTGTTGTAGAAATAAGCGTTGTTGGTGCCGTCGTAAAGGGTTATACCGCCGTTGATGCTGGTACCCCCGCTGAAGATATTGTTGTAGACGTAGACGTCACCGATGGCTACGCTGTCGCCGATATAGATAAAGTCCATGTCGCCGTCGCGGAAATAGTTGTCGTGGATGTAAGTATGATCGGTATATTTACCGGTGGTGCCGCTCTCTCGGGAAATAAAGATCACTCCGCCGCGGCGATCGGCTCCCGAGTAGGCGTTGGCGAATTCGTTCCAGCCGATGTAGGTGTAGTCAACGCTCTTGTCGCCTGAGATGTAGTCACGGTGGGTTTTTACGTAGACGTTGTGCTTGTAGGAATCGAAGCCGTTGTGGTCGAAGAAATTCCCATAGATGCGAGTGTACTGGGAGTTGTCCACCATGACGACGCCGCTCCAGGCTTCCGCGAGCATGTCCTTCATGTGATTGCCGACGACGCGGTTGTAGTCGCCCCAGAGCTCAAAAGCCGTGGTCCCATTCACCACCTTGAGCTTGGCGAAGGTAAAGTAATTGAGGCGGCCGTACGGCGAGTAAGTAGCGGCCCATACCACTCCGCGCTGGGCGGCGGCGGCGTTGAGAACGGGGGTTTCGCCGGGGTAGCCGACGAGGGCCTTGCGCTTGTCGGGCGCTCCGTAGGGTCCCCGCAGGGCGATGAAGGCGCCGTCCACATCGAGGGTCGTGTAGGTGCCGGCCCTCACGTAGACAATGTATTGGCCGTCGCCGGAAGGATTCCGGTTGGCGGAACTGTGCATGGAATCGAGGCCCGGGTTGAACATATAGAGGTCGCGAAACGGGCCGCTTCCGGCGCCCCGATTGGTGGCGTAAAGCCCGTTGTTGGAGTTGCTGCCGTCGGGCGCGATGAAATAGATCGTGCCGGGGGCCACCGTGAAAGGCAGAGCATTGGAGGTAACTCCGTCCACGGTGACCGTAATGCTGCCCGGACCGTCGGTGCAGGCGGCGTTCAGCCAGAAGGTGATCCGCTCCAGGCCTCTGGCGGGTCCGACGACCCCCCATTCGGCATAGTCGGAATCATTTGTCAGGCGCACGCCGTTGACGGTGATGTAACTTCCGCCCCGGGATGCTCCGAGGTTCTTTCCCCAAACGGTGATGGCTGCTCCCTTGACCGGGGAGCCTTCCCAGCCGGTTTTGGGTCCCCAGTCGAGGTCGGAGAAATAGAGCACAGGTGGCGCAGCGGAACTCAGTGGAGCTATGATCGTCAACAAGACCCCGAGCAACCAGTGCCGACCCAGACCGGCCGCCTTGGGAAGGGACCGGAACGTCACAACAGACTGCATGTTCGAGCCTCCTAACACTGGCATTTGGGCAGGTAACACTGCCCTGGGGGCGCTTTCGGATACACGTCCGAGCAGCGCCCTGAAAAAGGGTGCGACGTGACAGTTTTGCGGACAGTGCGGATCACACGGCAGGACACCGTGCGACCGCGAAGGATCCTCACGGTGTCCTATGTCAACACGGACGTTAAGAACGGTCAAGATTGGCGATGGTCATCACCGCACTGTTAACCGCTTTCCCATATCCGAGCGCGACAGGCTCAGAATGGCGCTTTTTGGCAAAGCGCTCACACAATGCATGTCAAAGACCAACTCGCGCGTTCAACGCCGAGTCGGCGTCCCGAAAGGTGTGTCGAGCCACAGCGCGCAAACGGTGCCGGCGGATTTTTCGTGCTGCAAGCAATTTTTACACTGTGCTTTTCACGGCCACCGACGTTAGGCAGTGATCTTATCGGGTTCATTCTCTCGCCCTTAGGTGAGGGATTTCCCGTATGATTACGCAGGGCGGATACCTCATTTGGATTGCCCACCAACCGCAGAAGCGCCCCAGTCGCCCCCCTCATTGGCCATCGCTGGGCGGCTCGCCTGGCAGGGGATCGCACCCTGGAGCGTACCGCTCCCGGGGGGAGCCATTTGATGTGCGGAATCGCAGGATTCGTAACTGAACAGGTCGTCCCCGACGACTTACGCCATCTGCGCCGCATGGTGGAAGCCCTGCGTCATCGCGGTCCGGATGAAGAGGGTTTTTACGTGGATTCCAACGCGGCCCTCGGTCACGCAAGGCTCAGCATCATAGACCTGGCCGGCGGCAAGCAGCCTATGTCCAACGAGGACGGATCGCTGTGGATCGTCTTTAACGGCGAGATTTTCAACTACGTGGAGTTGCGCGAAGAACTGATGGCCAGAGGACACAGATTCGCAACTCGCTCGGACACCGAGGTAATCCTGCACGCCTTCGAGGACAGGGGTGAAGCCTGCGTCAACGACTTCAACGGGCAGTGGGCTTTTGCCATCTGGGACGTGCGGCGGCGCAAACTCTTTCTGTCCCGTGATCGGTTGGGCGTTCGGCCGCTCTTCTACACGCAGCTTGGCGATAGGTTCCTGTTTGCTTCTGAGATCAAGGCTCTCTTCCGCCACCCGGGCGTTGAACGTGCGCTGGACTGGCGGGGCTTGCATGAAATTTTCACATTCTGGCACCCTTTGCCTCCCCGAACCGCCTTCCGTGGGGTTTCCGAGCTCCCGCCCGGGCATTCGGCGGTTTATGCCGCCGGCTCCCTGACCGTCAAGCCGTATTGGGATTTGCATTACGAGCCGTCTCGGCCACCCGGCGATCTTGTCGGTTCCGAACAACGCTACGCCGAGGAGTTGCTGGCCATCCTCGAGGAGGCCACTCGGATCCGCTTGCGCTCCGACGTCCCGGTGGGCGCTTATCTGAGCGGCGGGGTGGACTCGACGCTGGTCGCCAGTCTGATTCAGCGCTGCGGCGTGACGCAATTGAGGACGTTTTCGGTGCGCTTCGACAAAGCGGATCTCGATGAAGGCGCGTTCCAGCGAAAGGCGATCGAGTCTTTGCGAACGCAGCATCAGGAGATCTTCTGCTCGAGTGACGAAATCGGGGAAACCTTCCCCGCGGTCATCTGGCATGCGGAGCGCCCGATCTTGCGAACTGCTCCGGCGCCCTTGTTCCTGTTATCGCAGCTTGTGCGGAGCGAAGGCTATAAGGTGGTCCTCACCGGGGAGGGCGCCGACGAGATGTTAGGCGGCTACGACATCTTTAAGGAAGTCAAAATTCGCACCTATTGGGCGGCCCAGCCCGCCTCGCGGAGGCGGCCCCTGCTCCTGAAGCGTCTTTACCCGTACTCGCCGCAGATTCAACAGCAGCCGCTGTCTTATCTGATGGCTTTTTTCCACGTCCAACCTGATGACGTGCGGCACCCGCTTTTCTCGCATCTGCCGCGCTGGAGAGTAACTTCGCGGCTCAGGCATCTGTTTTCCGACGCTGTGAAGGCCGAGCTGCGAGATCACGATCCCTTAGCGGAGTTGGAACGCCTGCTGCCGCCGGGTTACCACGGCTGGGATGCATTTACTCGAGCGCAGTACCTGGAAGCGCGGTTCCTGCTGCCGGGTTATATCCTGTCGTCGCAAGGGGATCGCGTGGCTTTGGCCCACGGAGTGGAGTGCCGATTCCCCTTTCTGGATCACCGGGTTGTGGAATTCTCCGCGCGCCTGCCTGGACGGTTGAAGATGTTCGCTCTCAAGGAGAAGTACTTGCTGAAGCGCTGCGCTCGCCACCTTGTTCCCCCGGCGGTGCTGGCGCGGCCAAAGCAACCCTACCGTGCGCCCGACGCCGCGAGCTTCTTTCCTGATGGCCGGCATCCTTACGTTCGAGAGTTATTGAGTGCCGACCGAATTCGGCGGGACGGTGTCTTCCAGGGGGGCGCCGTGGAAAAACTGGTCGCCAAAGCGCGGGCCGGGGCAGTGACCAGCGTAGCGGACAACATGGCGGTCGTGGGTCTGATATCCACGCAGCTCTTAATTGAAAAATTCATCAAGCACTTTGAGGGGAGGTAACAACGTGAGTCACATCTCTGCCGAGCTTCGGCGCTTTGTCGTGGATAACTTTCTGTTCGGTCAAAACGGGGCGGCGTTGACGGACGACACATCCCTTGTAGACGGCGGGATCCTTGATTCCACAGGAGTGCTCGAGCTGGTCCAATTTTTGGAGCGCCGCTTCGAGATCCGAGTCGAAGACGACGAAATTGTGCCGGAGAACTTGGACTCCCTGGAACGGCTGGCGAACTTCGTCCAACGGAAGTTGGCGGTTTGCGGGGAGGCAGCCTGATGCAAGTCGAGTCTTTCTTGGAATCCTCAGCGTCCAAGACCCCTGACAAGATCGCTCTGGTCTGCGGCTCCTCGCGGTATACGTACGGCGAGCTGGATCTGCTCGCCGATCGTCTGGCGGTCAGTCTGATGAGCGGCGGCGTGGAGAGGGGCGACCGGGTGGTCATCTACCTGGAGAACTCCCTGGAGGCGGTGGTCTCGATCTTCGCGGCCTTGAAGGCCGGCGGGCTCTTCGTAGTCCTCAACCCGACCGTGAAAGCCCAGAAGCTCGGTTTCATCCTGGAGCATTGTCGGGCTAAGGCCCTGATCACGGACGCCGTTCGGCTGGCCAGAGTAAGAGAGTGCGGCTACGATCTCCGCTACGTCGCGAACATCTGGGGAGCGGGCGTTCCCGACGATTCTTCGGCAAGACCGGGTCTGCTGTGTCTGGACCACGTGCTGAAGCATGGGCCGGCTTCGGGTCGCTGCTTGCGTCGCGGCATTGACATGGATTTGGCTGCCTTGATCTACACCTCGGGCTCCACCGGTGTGCCGAAAGGCGTGATGCTTACGCACCTGAACATTGTTTCGGCGGCCACTTCGATCACCACCTACCTGGAGAACACCGCGGACGATATCATCCTCAACGTTCTGCCGCTGTCGTTCGATTACGGTCTTTACCAGGTGCTGATGGGGTTCAAAATCGGGGGCACGGTGGTCCTCGAACGGTCGTTCGCCTACCCGGCTCGAGTGCTCGAGATCCTCGCCCGGGAGAGGGTCACCGGCTTCCCGATCGTCCCCACCATCTCTTCCTTGCTGTTGCAGCTCGATTTGAAGAAGTACCGATTGCCCCACTTGCGCTACATCACGAATACCGCGGCCACCTTGCCCATGGAGCACGTGCGACGTCTGCGCGAGGCGTTCCCGGGAGTGAAGATCTACCTGATGTACGGGTTGACGGAGTGCAAGCGCGTCTCTTACCTGCCGCCTGATGAAATTGACCGTCGGCCCGGTTCTATCGGGCGGGGCATGCCGAACCAAGAGGTTTACCTGGTGGACGAACAAGGGCGACGGCTTCCGCCCGGCAGCGTCGGGGAGTTAGTCGTTCGCGGGTCGCACGTCATGAAGGGCTATTGGGAGATGCCGGAGGAAACTGCGAAGGTGCTCCGGCCCGGCCCCTATCCCTGGGAGCAAGTGCTCTATACCGGCGATTGGTTTCGGTCCGACCCTGACGGTTACCTGTACTTTTTGGGCCGCAAGGACGACATCATCAAGACGCGCGGCGAGAAAGTCAGCCCGCGAGAGATCGAAGAAATCCTCTACACCCTCGAAGGCGTAGCGGAAGCGGCAGTGATCGGGGTGCCGGACCCCGTGCTGGGCCACGCCATCAAGGCCGTTCTCACAGTGCGCCCCGGCTACGTACTCACTGAGCAACAGGTGTTGCAGCATTGTGCGCGTCATCTGGAGGATTTCATGGTGCCCAAGTACGTCGAGTTCCGCCCATTCATGCCGAAGACGCCCAGCGGCAAAATCGCGAAGCGGGAATTGGCCCTGGCTGCGGAGGCCCTGGAGCGATGAGCACCTGCACAGCACCGGCTGAATCGCTACTGCGCATTGACCCGGCCGCCGCCTGCACCCAAATCCAGGGCGCCATCCGCGACATCGTTGGGCGGCAATTGCGACGCAAAGGCGTGGTGATCGGCCTGTCAGGCGGGGTGGACAGCACGACGGCGGCGGCCCTCGCCGTGCGGGCCCTCGGTCGCGAGCGTGTGCTGGGCTTGCTGATGCCCGAGCGGGAATCGTCTGCGGAAAGCCTCCGCCTCGGCCGCCTGGCAGCCGACTGGCTGGACATTCGGGCGGTGGTGGAAGACATTGGCCCAATCTTACAGGCCGCGGGCTGCTACCGCCGTCGCGATGAAGCGATTCGGTCGCTGATTCCTGATTACGGGGAGGGTTATCGCTGCAAGATCGTGACTTCCTCCGTGACCTCAGGCGCCGCCTATCCGATTTTTTGGATCGTGGTGCAGGCGCCCGACGGCGCAGTTCGCAAGGCGCGACTCCCAGCCGATGTGTACTGGGCGGTCGTCGCTGCCACGAACTTCAAGCAGCGAACCAGAAAAATGCTCGAGTATTACTACGCCGACCGGTATAGTTACGCCGTGCTGGGGACGCCCAATCGGCTGGAATATGACCAGGGATTCTTCGTGAAAAACGGCGATGGAGCAGCGGACCTCAAGCCGATCGCCCACCTTTACAAAACACAGGTCTACGCGCTGGCGCGCTATCTGGGGGTTCCGCGCGAGATCTATGCACGGCGTCCGGACACCGACACTTATTCGCTCCCCCAATCGCAAGAGGAGTTTTTCTTTGCGCTCCCTGTGGATCAGATGGATGTTTGCCTGTACGCCAGAGATCACGGGCTCGACCCGGACCAGGTATGCCGCATTTTGCCGCTGAGGCGCGAACAAGTCGAGCGCGTCTTTCGAATGATTGATTCCCGGCGCCGCGCGGCTCGCTACCTGCATTGCGAGCCGCTGTTGGCCTGCAGAGAACAGCAGTGAGGACTCCCGCTATGCGGTCGGGTCCCCAATCGGCCAGGCGCCGACGCGCCGGCCGACCGGCCGGCAGCGGCCTCGGAAGCGCAAATGAGGGACGGACGTGTTGCTCAGCCAGTTAGTACGGGATCTATACCGGCGCTTTCGTACATCGCTGGAGCTCCGCAAGTACACCCCCAGCACCATCGCCGAGTACTTTCGGCGCCTCGGCGCGCAGGTCGGCGAAGGTTGTTACATTGTGCCGACGAGCCTGGGGACCGAGCCCTATCTGGTGCGGATCGGCAACCATGTGGCTATCGCTCAGGGTGTGACTTTCATCACTCACGACGGCGCGGCCTGGGTTTTTCGAGATGAGGTGCCGGACTTGCAGATCTTTGGTCCGATCATCATCGAGGATAACTGCTTCATCGGGCAGGGTGCGATCCTGTGTCCCAATATTCGGATCGGCCCCAATTCGGTGGTGGCTGCCGGCTCTCTGGTGATCTCCGACGTACCTCCCAACACAGTGGTGGTGGGCGTACCCGCGCGTCCGTTCGGGTCATTGGAGAAGTATCGCGAGAAGTGCTTGCAGCGCTGGGCCCAACAACGGCCACCGGACATCGTGTTGCGGCCCGGCGAATCCTGGTGGAACTGCCGGGACTATTCGAGGAACCGCGAGCGCCTGAAGAGGCACTTGCTGAGGCAATTCCGCGATGAGTTGGCCTGATTCCTTGCGGCTTATCCCGGGCGGGTACAAGGCGCGCCGTCACGTGATCCTCTTCGCGACGATACTTTCATCGGCGGCAGCGATGCAGCAGGCTTGTCAACGCCGAGTCGCGGACGGGCCGAAAACGTTCCACATTGTGCTGGTAGGGGCCTCGATCGGACAGGCGTGGCGGCTTGAGCAATGGCCCGTTCGCGCCGGCATGCAGCAGTTCACCGCGGAGGCAGTGGCAGCCTGGCAGTTCGACAAGAGCACGGCGCTCGAGGAGGTGTTGATGCGGCCGCGGGTGAAGTTCCGATTGATGCGAAGCTACCTCCGTTCGCTGCTACGGCCGCCACGACGCGCGGATCTGATCATCCTGAAGGAGTGTTCGGCGTATTTCCCCGGTGATGCGCGGGCCTACCGCGAAAGCATTCGTAAGTGGGTGGAACAAATTCGAGAGCGCAACATTATGGTGATGGTGGCCACCGTAGTTCCGGTCACCAGGGCGCGCGCCGCACGCGATCCCGGCAAGCAGGAGGCCGTCCGTGAGTTCAATCAATGGCTCAGGGAGTACGCCGGTCGGGAAAACGTCCCCTTACTCGACTTGGAGGCGGTGCTAAGTACGCCGGACGAAGGACGCTACCTCCGGGATGAGCTGGCGCTACCGGACGGCTCGCATCTGAACGCTCTCGCCTACCAGCGGCTCGATAGCTTGTTACGGGATCGGCTGAGGGCGGCGCTGGCCGAGCTCGCGAACAACAGGGCTCGACGCTAGACAGAACCCTCGCAGGGCGCGGCAACGTGACTCGCTCAGCCATGAACAACGAGACCGATCTCCCGATGCACATCTGTGCGCGGTGTTGCGTCCCGGTGGATCGCGGTGCATTTTGCGGGGAGTGCCGCGCTTTCTTCGCGCAACTGGCGCGAGATGCTCGGCCTCGGCCGAAGCCTCGCACGCCGAGTCGGCTCCAGGGCGGCAACGCCAGCGGCTCACTCCGGGCGCTCAGAAGAAGTTCATCGCCATTTCCGGCCGAGCCCAGCGGAGCATAGATGACAGGCTGGATTCCATGCGCCACTCATAACGAGGGCGGCCACCCCGACGGGAGATCTGCGGCGACCCTCCCCGATCGTCCTGCCATCGAGATCTTGCTCGAGTGGCTCCGCGGCGGGGAGGGCTTCTCTGCGACCCTGGAGCACGCCCCGCCTCTCGAGCTGTCCGAGACAAAGTGGGCGGAATTGCACAGCTTGGCCCTGGCACACGGCGTGCTCCCGCTGTTGTGGCGAAATCTCCAGCCGCTCCGCAGGCGGGGAGTCTACTCTTGCGCACTGGGCGGATGGGAGACCGATTTCCGCAGCTTACAGGCGCGTAACTTGCGTCTCTGCGGGGAGCTGCTCCGGGTTACGGGCAGTTTGATTGAGGCCGGTATTCGCGTCATCCCCTTCAAGGGCGCTGTCCTGGCGGCTGCGGTATACGGCGGGCCTTGGTGGCGGCAGTTTGTGGATCTGGACATTCTGATTCCCCGGGTAAGTTCCGCCCTCGCCATTGAGTGTCTGGTGTCGCAGGGCTATTCGCTGTGTGCTTCTCGCGAAGTGAATTCCCACGTCAGATTAGTGGAGCCGCGGCACGCCGTCACTGTCGAGTTGCAGTGGGACTTAGGCCTGCGATGGGAGCTCCGGCGAGCCGCGGATGGGCTGCCGCTCGATTTCGAGCAACTCTGGCGCCGCCGTGAGACCGTACCCCTTTGCGGTCACAGCCTGCCGAGCCTGAGTCCTGAGGATTTGCTGCTGGTGTTGTCCGTGCATGGGGCGCGACACCAATGGAAGCGTCTGATCTGGTTGTGTGACGTAGCCCAGTTGCTCCGCGCTCGCCCGGAGCTGGACTGGGACTATGTCCTCGCGCGTGCCGTCGAATATCGTTGTTTGAAACGACTGAGGCTCGCCCTGGCGCTGGCGTCCGATCTGCTCGGGGCGGAGCCCACGCCGCCGATCGCCGCGTGCGGAGGCCTCGACCGAAGCCTGGCAGGCTTTCCGGAGAAGCTCCGCCGCAGGCTGTCGGCGGCAGTTCCCGGCGCCGGGCCGTGGAGCGGACATAATCCGGCGGACCAGATTTGGGTTAACGATCTGGCCGAACTTTCCTTTTATCTCTCCATCCGTGACCGTTGGTGGGAGAGGATACCAGTGTGGCTGCGCTTCCTGCGCTCGCGTTTGCAGCCGCAGGGAGCGGTGAGCCAAACGAGAAAACTCCCTTTCTATGCTCGGGCAGCCTCCCGCTTGATCCGACCGCTACGGCTGGCCTCCAGATACGGTCTGCGGTCCCTGGTGTACTTAGTCCGAGTGTTATGGAGCGACCGCGCATTGTGGAAGAGCTGTTCGTCGAGCGATGCGCGCTCCGCTGAATTCTACGGGCGCGAGGTGGAGGCGATGGAGCACGCAGGTGGGTTTGTGAGAGACGACCATGCTAAGAGTCAGGACAAAGCTAGTCAGCTTCCGGCTTTCCGAGGAAGAGTACGCCGAGATCCGCCGGATGTGTGAGTCCGAAGGGGCGAGGAGCCTGTCGGACTTTCTAAGATCCGCCCTCGCCGGCTGGCTCGGTTTCTCATCGGGAAGCGGCACGACACTCGCCAGCCGACTGGAGCATCTCAGCCGGCGGTTGGACCAACTGCAAGCTGACCTGAGGCAGCTGGCGGCCTCGGCGCCGCGAGAGCGCCCCTTCCCGACCGCGGGAGATGCGGCCCAGCAGCAGCGCCAGACAGCCTCCGCCGGCGAGATACCTGTGAAATCGGAGACAGCGACTTCCCTCTCATGATGGACCGCTTCGTGCAAACCTGCAAGAGGCTGCGCGACTTCCTTCGAAGGTTGTTCTGGGACGGCCCCCTGCTGCTGGAGTCGTTGCTTCTGCTGGTTGCGGTTCGGGCCGGTCTCCGGCTGCTGCCATTGGAACGACTAACAGGGCTGCTCGCCGGATTGACGAAGACCGCCATAGCTCGCCGTCTTCCCCGTCCCGGCGGCGCGTCCCGCGTCCTCTGGGCGGTGAGGACAGCGTGTCGCCGCTTTCCCGGGCTGGATACTTGTCTGGTTCGCTCTCTCAGCACCCAGTTTATGTTGCTGCGGCGCGATTGCCCGACCGAGCTGCGCATCGGCGTCATTCTCGAAGGGGGGAGCCTGAGGGCCCACGCTTGGTTGGAAACAGACGGCCGCACGCTTGGCGAATCCGAGGTGGTGACACTTCGCTACGCCTCGCTGTATCCCGCCCGTCGGGAGCAGGCTGCGTCCCGTCATCAAGCGTTTGACTCCGCCGCGCGGGAATCACCCGGGAGCCGCCCCTGACGGCTCGGGCGGCCGCCAGTTTTCTCATCCGGAATTTTGGCGACAGAACTCGAATTGAGGAATGGGCCATGTTAAAAGGACAATTACTTGATTCCTCCGTCATCAGCCGGAGTGCAGACCAGGTATCTTGCGAGTTGGAGGGTGAGCACGTCATTCTTCAATTGAGATCGGGTACCTACTATGGCCTGAAAGATGTCGGGCGCCGCATCTGGGAATTACTCGAGACGCCGCGAACGTTTTCCCAAATTCGCAAGATACTTGAAGAGGAATATGCTGTGTCGGAACAACAGTGCTGCGAGGAGCTTTCGACGTTTTTTCAGGAGTTGGCGGCGCAAGGCTTGGTGGAGATCCAATAGAACCCTCCGCCTCAATGGGTCGCTGACAGCGTCTGTCGGAGTAGCGGAATGAGCGCCATCGCCGGAGTCTGGCGACAAGACGGCCGGCCGGTGTGCCCGGCGGAGCTGAGGCGCATCGGGGACTCGCTGGCCCATCGCGGCACTGACAGGGCGGCGATTTGGTTCCAGGAGGCAATCGGATTGGTCTGTTGCTGCTTGAGCACCGACGCCAGGACGCCGGCCGAGCAACTGCCTCATCGAGACCCCGGGACCGGCCTGGTTGTGACCGGAGATCTTCGATTGGACAACCGCGAAGAGCTGGCGTGCATGCTGGGGCTGGAGGGCGAGGTCGGCGACGGCCGGCTCGCTCTGGAGGCGTACCGGCGATGGGAAACTGAATGCGCCCGGCACCTGCTCGGTGATTTTACTTTTGCCGTTTGGGATCCCCGCTGCCGACGTCTGTTTTGCGCTCGCGATCCGATGGGGACCAAGGCCCTCTTTTATTACCAGGATGCCGGCGTCTTCGCATTCTCTTCGGAAATCAAGGGATTGTTGTGCATCCACGAAGTCCCCAGCGAGTTGAACGAGCATAAACTGGCGGATTACCTGGCAGCCGTAGCCGACGATCAGCAGTCCACTTTCTACAAGGGCGTTTTGCGCCTGCCGCCAGCTCATGTGTTAGTGGTTGAGCCGGGCAAGAGCCGCCTCCGTCGCTACTGGTCGCTGGATCCCGGGCGGGAGATCAAGCTTCGATCCGACCGGGAGTATGCCGAGGCTTTGCGCGACATGTTCACCCGGGCCGTTCGGCGGCGTCTGCGTCGAGCGTACCCGGTCGGCGCGGCCTTGAGCGGGGGATTGGACTCTTCCTCGATCGCTTGTACGGCGCAGGCCATCCTGGCCGAGCGCGGGCAGCCGCTTCATACTTTCTCGGCTGTTTTCCCAAGCCTGGTCGAGAGGGGGCTTCGGTCCATTGACGAGAGCGAGTATATCTCTGCGGTGCTTGAGTGGCGATCGTTTCGGCCCCACTTCTGTGAGGCCGACACACTCAGTCCCTTACAAGATCTGGACTTGGTACTGCGCCACGTCGAGGAGCCTTTCCTGGCGCCCAATCTCTACATGCACTGGGGTCTTTACCGGACGGCGCAGCGCGAGGGAGTTCGCGTCTTCCTTGACGGCCTCGACGGAGACACAGCGGTATCCCACGGGCTGAGTTACCTAACCGAGTTGGCGCGCTGCTGCCGCTGGCTGCGACTCACGCGGGAAGCGGGCGCTCTGGCTCGCCGATGGGGTTCGCGGCAGACGGCCCGAAGCGTCCTGTGGCGATTTGGGCTGCGGCCGCTTGTACCGGAGCCGATCGCGCGGTTGTGGCGCGATGTATCCGGAGCCGGCCGGCAAGCCGATGATCAGAGCATCGTCCTGGACGAGTTTGCTCGGCGAACACGACTCGTCGAACGGCTGGAGCAGCAGCGTGAGCGGAGACGACCGAAGGGCGCCAGAGAGGATCATTGCGAGAGCTTGCAAGCCGGTTTGCTCAGCGCCATCTTGGAGCTTGCGGAGCGAGCCGCGGCGGCCTGGGGTCTGGAAGCGCGTTATCCTTTCTTCGACCGCGAGCTGATCGAGTTCTGCGTGGCCCTACCCGGCGCGCAAAAACTGTCCGACGGCTGGACCCGTATGGTCTTCCGTCGTGCGATGGAGGGCGCCATCCCTGCCGACGTGCAGTGGCGTTTCGCCAAGGCCGACCTCGGAGCAAACTTTCGACTTCGTATGCTCGAATGCGACCGGGAGGTCCTGGAGGACGCTGTCTACCGTCAGCCTGAGTATCTCCAGCCTTACGTGGATTTGACGAAGCTGCGTGCGCTGTACCGGCGCTATACGGAACATCCGCTCCGCGCGGCTCAAGAAGCACTGGTTGTGCATCGGGTGGCTGTTCTGCATCGTTGGCTCCGCTGCGGGGGGCCGACGGCGGCAAAGGCATGTGCGAGAACACAGCTTACTATTTCTATGACCGCCGATATGTGGCGGAGCTGAATGTTTACGAACGTATACGGGAATTCGAAGAAAAATTGTCTTTTTTCTTGACGAGTGACGTGCGGCTGCATTATTCTAACCATAGGGGGAAAACCTAAGTGCAACCTGCGACCGAGCATATCACGAAGCGACTCTGGGCAAAGCCGGAGCTTGTGAGGTATGGGACGCTCTTGGAGCTGACGGGGCAAACTGTAAAAGTCTACGGATCTTCCGACGGCTACGCCTTGCTCACGCCGGACGGACTGGTAGGACTGACAAACTACAGTTAAACCCACTTACGGCCTCGGCTCGATCCCTTAGAAGAATCCCGCCATCCTGGTGTGAAGACCTATCGCTACATCGCGTACGGAGTGGGTGTAGTTTCCGATGTCGCCCTTCCGGGTCTGACGCCCGGTGAAGCTCGTCCGAACATAGCGGTGCGCATCAGGAGGTTCTCCGGTACGAGGCGCCCGCGGAGGGTGGTGAATGCTGCCGGCGAGGTAGTGCTCACTTTGGCGCGGTTCGGAGAATTGCGCATCCGGAACGGCAGGGAGATCGTGGCCTACCTGGACATGAGGTCCAGGGTCGAGCTGGTGCGGCCGCTTCTTACCGGTTCGGCCCTCGCGATTTTGCTCTGGCAGCGAGGGTTCCTCGTTCTGCACGCCGCGGCTGTTGGGCGCGGCGATGCCGCAGTGGCGTTTCTAGGCGATCCCGGAAGCGGAAAGTCCTCCATCGCCGCGGCCCTCCACAGGGTCGGCTGGAGTGTCCTCTCCGACGACGTCACAGTCCTGGACTTCAAAGCAGGTCGGCCGCTCGCCATACCCGGTGTGGCGGAACTCAAGTTATACGAGAGAGCCGCCTCTTTGTTTGGGCTCAGCGGGCCACCCGAAGCACAGCTAGATTCCTCGGATGAGAAACTTCTGTGCTCGCTGCGGACGAACGCGTCGCGGGATCCGGTTCTCCTGCGCGCTGCCTACGTGCTCTCTCCGAACGCCCCGGCTCACATCGAACGGCTGGCGCCCCGGGAGGCATTCTTTGAATTGATGCGGCAGTCCTACCCTAGCCGCTTCGGCCTGGGCGGGGGCGCTGAGCATTTTCAACGCTGCTCGCGCTTGCTCTCGCTGGTCCCGTTCTACCGCGTCAAGTCTCTGGAATCGCTCGATGCGCTGCCCGTATTAGCCGGAGCACTGGTCAATCACCTGGCGGGGATCTGACCCGACCCCAGCTCGCATCCGGAGCATGAAGCCCTTTACCCAGTTCACGCGACTCCTGGCGGATTTGCGCCGAGGTTTCAGCCTGGTGCGAGCCGCAGCGCCGCGCCAGACCGCGGTATGGGGTGCGCTGCTGATCTTGCAGGGCCTGTTGCCGGCTGCGACAGTGGCCCTGACCCGGCTGCTGGTGGACCACCTGGTGGCGCTTGCCGGACGGGGAGCATCCGCGGATGCCGTACGGGATGTCGCAACCGCCGCGGGGGCCTTGGCGCTCTTGCTGCTGGTGAACGAGGTGCTTCAGGGCCTCGCCGATCAGGTTCGAACCATTCAGGCCGAGCTGGTCCAAGACCACGTTGCTCACCTCATCCAGAAAAAGTCGGCGTCGGTGGATCTAGCTTTCTACGAATCCCCCGATTACCATGACAGGCTCTCGCGCGCTCGCAGCGACTCAGCGTCGCGGCCCGTGGCGCTGTTGGAGAACGTGGGCAGTATGGCGCAGAGCGCAATCACCCTCGTCGCTATGGCGGGCATCCTTCTACCGTACGGCGCATGGTTGCCTTTGCTGCTGCTGGTAAGTACGGCGCCGGCCTTCTACGCGCTGCTGCGTTCCCAACGCGCCAACCACCGCTGGTGGGAACGCACTACCACGGATCGCCGATGGACCCAGTATCACGAACAAGTTTTGACCGGAAGCTGGACGGCAGCGGAGCTGCGACTCTTCGGGCTAGCCGAGTACTTTCAAAACGTCTACCAAGCTCTGCGGAGCCGACTTCGCGGCGAGAAGCTCTCCCTGGTTCGACAGCAAGCCCGAGCCCGTGTCTTCGCCGGCCTCGTGGCTCTGGCAGTTTCCGGGGCCGCCATGATTTGGATGCTCGTTCGGGTGTTCCACGGCCAGGGCACGCTGGGAGACCTGGCCCTGTTTTACCAGGCCTTCCAACGCGGTCAGACTCTGATGCGCACGCTGCTGTCCAATCTCGGCCAACTTTACAGTCATACTCTCTTTCTTGCCAACCTCTTCGAGTTCTTAGCCCTCCAACCGCGCGTCGTAAGCCCGGCGCGTCCCGTGGCTGCTCCGCTGACGCTGAGGTCGGAAATCCGCTTCCGGGACGTCACATTTCGTTACCCCGGCAGCACTCGGCCCGCGCTGGAGCACTTCGATCTCGTCGTGCCGGCCGGGCTGATGGTGGCGGTCATTGGTTCCAATGGAGCGGGAAAGTCCACTTTGATTAAGCTGCTCTGTCGGCTCTATGACCCCGACCAAGGGTGCATCGAATGGGACGGCACGGATATCCGGCGGTTCGCGCTGGAGGAGTACCGTCGCCTTCTCACGGTGCAATTCCAGATTCCGGTTGCCTACCAGGCCACCATGGCGCAGAACATCGTTTTCAGCGATCTAAAGCGCGCCGATGACCGGAGCGGGCTGGAAGAAGCCGCGCGCTGGGCGGGAGCCGACAGCATCGCTGACCGCATGCCCAACGGCTACCAGGCTTTGCTTGGTAGGTGGTTTGTCGCAGGCACTGAGTTGAGCGCCGGTCAATGGCAGCGCATCGCCCTGGCTCGCGCCTTTTTCCGCCGGTCGCCCGTGATGGTGCTGGACGAACCTACCAGCTTCATTGACTCCTGGGCCGAGGCCGAGTGGGTCGCCCGCTTCCGCCTGGCCGCTGCGGGGCGAACCGCCCTCATCGTTACCCATCGTCTGCCGATCGCTATGCGTTGCGACCTGATCTGCGTGATGGAGGCGGGCAAGATCGTCGAGTGCGGCACGCACACTGAGCTGCTCGCTCATGGTGGGCGCTACGCTCAGTGTTGGTCTACGAACACGCGGCCCGACTGGGCCGGTGGTGACGCGGGCGAGGTTCAAGACTTATATGCTGATCCTGGCCGACTCTGCCGGAATGTCGTAGGCCGTGTGACTGCACCCGAGGCTCGGCTGGCGGACGCAGAACCCCGGTGGAATCCATGACGAACGAGCAGCCTCCCGCATTTTCGCAGGAACGACGCAGTTTTCGACGCTTTCCGGTCGTGCTGCCCTGCTATTTGGTGACCCAAGGCAAACGCAAGAACGTAGTGATTGGCAAGACCATCAATGTGAGCCGCAAGGGCGTCTTGATCTCGTGGCAACACTACCGATCGCGCGACGAGATCCCATCACCGGGCGTTCGAACGTGCCTGGAACTTGCGTTGCCGCGGAGAGGCGGGAGTCCCAGATATCTTCGCATCACCGGCGTCGTCGTGCGTGTGGTGGCGACTCTCGGTCAGGTTCCACAAGTCGCGGTAGAAGCTGCTCACGTAACGTTCCACGGTGATTCCGGCTCACTCTGCGAGGCGCCCGAATCCTGGCCTATACTCCTTCGCGAGTTCCTGATGTGAAGTCGGTGTCAGCCCAAGCTAACCTCTTCTCCCTCCCTTCGTACCCTCATCCCGCGCCGCGATAGGCGCCTCGCCAGGAGGACCTGCCTTCCCTCGCGGCCATGCCTTGACCGGCACCATTCCGCCTGCCCACCGCTGCAAGTAATCCGTCGAAGTACGCAACGACCGGCACCGCCTGCCGCACCGGTGTCGGGTCTGGGCGTTCAGAGAGGATCGCCTCGAAGGCGGCAGGCGCTCCTTGCTGGGGCGCGGCGCAGCGCATTCGCCCTCCTGTTTGGGTGCAGCGCTCCGAGACCGGCTGCGGATGAGGACCGACAACCGACGGTGTCAGAGCAACGGAGCCGGAAATTGTATCAAATCGGTCCACAACTCCTTTGGGTGCAGAGCCCCACCCGAGCTGGTTTACCACACGCCTGCACCAAAAAAATTCAGACCGACACCTTGACATTGGCACGGATTGGGCGTATTCTAAGCTGGGCCGTACATCCGAAGGGGGAAAATCCGGCTCAAAACGGAGGGGGGCATGAATCGAAGGGGGAAGTTTATTCTCTTCGCCGGACTGCTTGTGACTGCCGCAGCGCCGGCCTGTTTTGCTCAAACCTACTATGGCGCCATCCGCGGGTCCGTACTGGATCCATCGGGAGCCGCGTTCCCGGGTGTGGAGGTCGCCATCACGAATCTGGACACTAACATTACGCACAAGGTAGTCAGTAACGAAGTCGGGAACTACCAGGCGCCGAACCTAATTCCGGGTCGTTATCGTGTAACTGTAGAAAAAGCCGGCTTCCGAAAATTCGTGGTCGAGGACGTGGAGATTGTGGCTCTGGCGGATCGCCGTGTGGACGTCCGGCTGGAAGTCGGGACAGTAACGGAATCGGTAACCGTGACGGCGGGCGCCCAGTTGGTGGAGACCGAACGGGCGACGTTTTCCGACGTGAAGTCCAACTACGTCTTCACGTACATGCCTGTGAATTCCAATTACCGCTCGCTGTGGCGCATGCTGGACCTGACGCCCCTGGCTAACTACAGCTCCGGAGCCAATTACGCGGGCAACGGTCAGGGCCGGAATACCACTTTCACGATGGACGGCATCAAGGTGAAGGACGGTTGGACCGGCGGGACGTTCGGCCCCGCGTTCACGTACCTCGACTCCTACCGGGAATTCCGCTTCGACTTGGTGAGCGCGGGCGCCTCGGCGGGGACTTCGGCGAACATTACGGTGGTCTCCGAGAGCGGGACCAACGAGGTGCACGGGGAAGCCTGGTTGCATTACAACGCCACCGGGTTCACCGCCCGCCCCTTCTTTGCGCCCACGCGGCCGCACGGCCCGCCCATCTTTCGTCCGAACGTCAAGGTAGGTGGCCCGCTGTACCTTCCGAAGGTTTACGATGGCCGGAACCGCTCGTTTCTCCACTACGCCTGGCAAGCGCTCCGCGGAAGCCAGACGCCCTACGTCGCCAATGCGGCGGTCCCCAGCCTCGCCTTCCGCCAGGGCGATTTCTCCGCCATCCCTGGGGCTGTTGTTGATCCGCTGAGCGGTTCCCCTTTCCCCGAGAAGCGGATCCCGGCTGCCAGGATCAGCCCGGTGTCAAAGTACTACCAGGAGACTTTTTATCCGGCGCCCAACAGCGGGTCCGACCGCTATACAGGTATCTTCGTGTTCCCCAACAGCAGTGACCAGCACACAGTCCGAGCGGACCACCGGATCAGCGATAAGAACTCGATGTTCGGCAGATTCTTATACCAGACTTACCGCTACGAACGGTACGACGGTGATAACTTCCCCACCATCGGAAAATTCGGCCAGTGGCGAGACCAGTATGTTGTGGTGATTTCGGATACTCACGTCATCTCGCCCACCATGGTGAACGAGCTGCGGTTGGGTTACGGGCGCGACGACAGCCTTTACGGCGGGCCGCGCCGCGGACTGGATGTCGTTCAGGCGTCGGGCTTAGTCCTCCACGACCTGGAGGACGTCAGGGCGCTTCCCAGAATGAACATCACCGGTTTCTCCTCGATCTACCAGGGCGATCAAAACGGCTGGACCTGGAGCAACTATCACATTATCGAAAACCTCCTCTGGACCAAGGGCAAGCACAACGTGCGAATCGGTTTCGATCACGACCGGTTCAATGGCCGCCAGTATGCTACCTCGCCCAGCCAGGTCTACGGGCAGTACACTTTCAACGGGCGCTTCACCGGTAACCCTTACGCCGACTTCCTCCTCGGGATCATGGACTCCAGCGCCCGCTCCACGTCGGTGGGGCGTGTCTATCCCCACCGCCGAAACTGGGAGATCTATATCGCCGACGACTTCAAGGCGACGCGCCGACTGTCTCTCAACTTCGGGGTGCGCTACTCGCTGTTGGATCCCGGCTTTGTGGAACAAAATCTATTGGCGAATTTCGTGCCCGGTTTGAACGCGTTAGCGGTTCCGGATGAGATGGCAAAGAGCAGGATTCATCCCGGATTTCCCAAGAACGTCCCCATCATCACCGGGGCGGTCGCCGGTCTGGGCAAAAAGCTGCTGCTTCGGGACAACAACAACCTGGCGCCGAGAGTCGGCTTCGCCTGGCGGCCAACCAGCTCCGATAATTTTGTGGTTCGCGGCGGCGCAGGAGTCTATTACGTTGCCATGCAGCCGTACATCTCCGACGGCGGCGGAGCGCCTTATGAGCTTCGCGAGACGTTCACGAACTCGATCACCGGCGGCGTCCCCGCGTTCTCGTTCCCGCGACCTTTTCCGAACACGACGTACATGCTGGGAGGAACGGGAGCCAGCGGGATGAATACCGGCCTTCGCACCCCTTACAGCACGCAGTACAACCTCACGTTCGAAAAGGAGGCGCTGGGCATGGGTCTCTCCCTGACCTATGTCGGCACGCTGGGTCGAAAGGGAGTGTGGAACCGGAACCTGAACCAGGTCCCGGCCAACACCACTCCCTATACCGAGAAGCTGCAGCGCGTGCCTTTCCCCTACCTTTTCACTGCCAGTTTCCAGGACAACGGCTCGGCTCACAACTACCATGGCGGTGTGATCAAGGCCGAGCGCAGGTTCGCGAAAGGACTTTACTATCAGGCGCACTTGACCTGGGCCAAGAGCGTCGCGGACGATTACACGAGCACCCCGGAAGATGCCTTCGACCGCAGGCGCGAACGCTCGCAGGGAGGCCAGATTCCACGGTGGCGCGGAGTCGTGATCGGAATTTGCGAATTACCGTTTGGAAAAGGACGGCGATTCGGCAAAACAATTCCCGCTGCACTGAATCACCTCGTGTCGAACTGGACGGCGGCGGGCACCTATGTCTACCGCACCGGTCTGTATTTTTCGCCCTCCTTCTCAGGCGTGGATCCCTCGAACACCAACATCCGCAGCGGCCGTCCCGACCGGATCGCTGACGGGAATCTCCCGCGGAGCGAGCGCAGGGTGGAACGCTGGTTTGACACCACGGCGTTTGTGGTTCCCCCGCCCTCTATCGGCCGCTTCGGCAGCTCCGGCGCGTTCATCCTGGAGGGGCCCGGCATGAGCGTATTTCATTTCGGCCTGACCAAGGAGCTGCCTTTTCACGAGCGCGCGCGACTAAAACTGGAGATGGTCTCGACGAATTTCTTCAACCATCCGAACTTCAGCAACCCGGCGGCCACCGTAGCCACCAGCACGTATGGTAAGGTCCTCAGCACCTTGTCCACCGACGGCAACCGGAACTTCCAGTTGACCGCACGATTGCTGTTCTGACTGCGGACGGGCTCCTGCGCCCACGATTGGGGGTCGGCGCCGGATCCCGTCACCGGGTCAGGTGGCGCGAGGCTGGCCCCCTCTTGATCTTTTGGCGCGCCGTCCCACAGCGAGCTGACCGCAGCGCGCTCCATGTGCTCACCTGCGCTTGTCGGCCGGCGCGTCGGAAGGCGCTTGCGAGAACCACGGCCCGGAGCGTGCCCGGAGCACTCCGCACCGCGCCCCAGCCTCCGTCGCCGCGATCACCCTGCGAACATGCGGTCTGTCGCGACTTGGTTCGTGTCTTCAAGCCACCGCTGACCCACATTCCCCGCTGCATCCCACCATGCCCCCGGCGTGGGTAGCCGGCAAGAGAAAAATGAGCCGGACTTCGGCGGTTGCCATGGTGTCCCGGTGCTGGCCCGAATCTCTCGCCATAGGCTTGGGGCGACATCGGTCGCTCTCAGCTCAAACATTCGTAGGCGCAGTTGTTTCAATCCGTCAAACCAGGCAGGCTCGGCTTCCACAGACTGTACGCAACCCCGCCTCCCCTTTCGCGAAAGCTTCTCTCGGTAGGTAGCAGCTAGCTCTGCCCACGGTCCCGTTATCAGCAACCGGGGCGCGCTGCTTTGCGGGTCCCGGCTAGCCAGGGGCAGCGGCCTCGAACCCGAGCCCGATCTTGTGCCGTCTGCCGGCAGTGGGCACGGTGCGGGGCGCGGACCGCCTCCACGCGGCTCTTTTTACTTCTGCCGGCTGTGGGTCGGACGAAGCACGGGAGAGTGGGAACCAGCGGGATTACCACAGCCCCCCGGTGGCTTCAACCATCGCTCAGCTACATGACTCCGCGCCCGTTGCCGCCACGGCGGTTTGTCCACGGGCTGCTAAGTTACCCTCAGCCGCACGGATCGCAGGCCGGGCAGTGCTCCTGGCGCGTCCGCGTAATCAATCATCAGAATGTCGTTCGCGCCGAGAGGAACACAGGTCGTGTAGGCGCCGTCCTTGAAGTAGGAATCAATCACCGTCTTGTGGCCGAACGTCCGAGCATTGTCTGTGGACAAGAAGGCGACTACCTGTTTGCGCTCGATGTCCCGCCCGGTCAGCAGGACGCGCCGGGCGTCCAGCCGGGTCAAGAACGGCCGTTGCAGAGTTAGACCGAGCATCGGATACAGATTCTCGCGCTCGGTCCAGGTCCTGCCGCCATCGGTGGAGTGAAAGGCCGCCAGCCCTTTGGGATACTCCGTAGCTCCGGGAGGCCGCCGCGTCCGCAAGAGGCAGAGGATGTGGCCCGGGGCGGTTTCGAGCAGCGCCACCTCATCGCCGCGGTTGGCTTCCGGCGCAGTGAGCAGCGAGCGAATCTTCCACGTCCTGCCGTCGTCAGCCGAGTGCCACATCAGGGCCCAGCAGTTGCCCACGCCAGAGGGAGGGAATGTAGCGATGCAGGCGAGCAGACCGTCGCGCGTGCGGATGGCGTCTGTCAGGTAGTAACTGCTTCGTGAAGGGTCCTCGTCGAAGGTGCGGAATTCACTCCACGTTTCGCCGTGATCGTCGGACCACGCCCACGCGCCGGGCTCTCGTCGCGGCGGCGTCGGAGCGAAACGATACCGGCTGATCCAGAGGAGGACACGGCCGGACCGCGTCACCAGCGCCACCGGGTTGTGCGCCGAACGCGTCGGATCCGGGTCGCGGTAGAGGATGCGCTCGGCGGACCGGGTTTCGCCGTTGTCGGCTGAGCTGCGCAGCGCGATGGAGGAAGAATCCGAGGCGTGCGTCTTCCCAACGCGATAGAACAGGAGGAGCCGGCCACTGGCGGCCCGCACCAAGCGCGGAAAACCGTAGTGAATCTCGGGGGCCGCCACGATCGGCACGGGCTTTGAGAAGGCGATTCGCTGTGCGCCGCCGGCGACGGCGGAGATGGGAAGACCGAACAGCGCACGGCGAGTGAGTGCTTCCGTCCAACCCCTTTTGGTACGCGGCGATCGAGAGGCTCCGGTGGCCGGCGGCAAGGCTGCCGCTGTTTCATTGAAAACGGCCGGCGCTGGGTGGTTGTGCTGCTGCGGATGCGCCGGGCGGCGAAGCTCCACTGAGGCTAGCATCGTTACTCTCGCCTTATCCGCTTAACAACATCTTAAAGTGGAAGGCCGCAAGGCTGTCGGACGCAACCGAGCCGGCCTTCGAGCGTGGCCTCAGCTCGCGCGCTGGATCGGCTACCATAAGCGCGAGGAGGATAGAATGCGTGCTCCCCGGATGCTTGTCTTATGCTCCCTGGCGGTGCTGTGGGCACAGCAACCCCCGCCGCTGATCTCGCCCGAGGTCCTGCCCGACCAACGCGTAACTTTCCGCCTGAGGGCGCCGAACGCCCAGAAGGTGGAGTTGCGGCGGGAAGGGACGACGCCCGTCGCCATGCAAAAGGACGAGCGCGGCATTTGGTCGGTCACCGTGGGTCCGCTGGAGCCTGACTTCTACGGCTACAGTTTCTTTGCCGACGGAGTGGCTGTGCTGGATCCGGTCAACCACCTGATGAAGCCGAATCTGCTCAACCCGCAAAGCATGGTGCACGTACCGGGTCCTCGGTCGCTGCCCTGGGAGCTGAATGACGTGCCGCACGGCGTCTTGCACCGGCACTTTTACCGCTCGGCCGTCGTGGGCGACGATCGCGATTTCTTTGTCTACACGCCGCCGGGTTACGATCCCAGGCGCGGAAAGCCCTATCCCGTGCTCTATCTGCTTCATGGCTACAGTGACGACGCCAGCGCCTGGACCGCCGTCGGCAGGGCTCACGTCATCCTCGACAATCTGATCGCCCAGGGCAAGGCCAGGCCGATGTTGGTCGTCATGCCGTTGGGCTATGGCGCTCCGGAGATCGTCCGCCGCGGAGGGCCTGGCTTGCGTGACCAAACGCTGTGGCGCCGCAACGTCGAGCGGTTCCGGGATGCGTTGCTTCAGGAAGTGCTTCCCATGGTGGAACAGAACTACCGGGTTTCGCGGGACCGCACACAGCGCGCTATCGCCGGCCTCTCAATGGGCGGCACGCAATCGCTGGTCACGGGATTGAACGCCCTGGATCGGTTCGCTTACATCGGAGCGTTCAGCTCCGGAGGCTTGCTGCCCGATCATGACGCCACTTTCCCCGGACTGGATGCCAGGGCCAATGAGAGGCTCCGCTTGCTCTGGATCGGCTGCGGCACGGAGGACCGATTGATCGAAGGCAACCGCAAGCTCCTGGAGTGGCTCAAATCGAAAGGGATTCGATACACCTGGGTCGAAACCCCGGGCGCGCATACCTGGATGGTGTGGCGGCGGTATCTGGCCCAGTTTGTGCCGCTGTTGTTCCACTGAGCAACCCGATCCACCCCGCGTATCCGGCGCAACGGGGCGCGCTTCGTCCGCTCGGGTTCGTGCGATCTGATCGCTGGGGGATTGACGTCGGCCCCCCATCAAGGACGCTGCGCTCTGCTTGCGTCGCAACAGGCGCAGCGCCCTCTTACATCTACCGGAAGTCAATCTTTCCGCTGCGCCTTACGCCGTAACCTGCACCAGTTCGCTCGGCTTCTCGAGCGGCACGGAGTACTTCCGCTCGATGCGCTCGCGGAAGCAGGGGCCGGAATTGTAAGTGCAGAAGGGATAAAGCAGGCCGTTCGGAGCGGCATAATGGATGATGCAGCGGCGGACGCGTTCGATGTCGTAATTGTACAGATCCATGAAGTGCATGCCCGCCACCATCAAGGTCTTGTAAGAGAAGCCTTTCTTTTCGGCCTCGCCGCGTCCGTAGCGTTTATCCATCAGGCCTTGCAGAGTCTGTAAGAACTTCTGGAAAGTAAGTCCCTCAGGGGCGCGCTCCTCGTAGTAATACTTGCGCAGGACGTTCCAGGCCTGGATCTTAGTGTAGAGCTTGACGGATTGCTTGCCGGTCTTGCGCGCCAGCAGGTCCATTTCCTGTAGCATGCCGCCGATGTCCACGAAGCGCGTCACGGGTGTGCCGCGTTTCTTCGGATCCACGAACAGGTAAGTTCCCATCGAGCAGTGCGGGTGCGAGGTCAGCGTGGTGGTCAGCTCGCCCCGGATGGCGCTGGCCAGCCGAGAAAACGGCGCCACGCAGGACAGCGGGAACCAATCCTCGACGGCGTCGCAGATGCCGGTTTGCTCGTGAATGGCGAGCGCGACGTCAGCCATGGTGAAGCGCTTGGCCTCCAGCTCGCGCCGCGAGATGCGCCCGGTGAAGCTCACAGGCTGATAGGCGATGGCGCTGACCACGTCAATGTTCTCCAGAGCCAGCTTCAGAATGTCGCCGATCTGGTGGTCGTTCAAGCCGCGCACGATGGTGGGCACGAAGCAAATCTTCATGCCGGCTTTGCGAACGTTTTCGATGGCCCGCAGCTTGACCTCCAGCAGCCGCCGCCCGCGGGTGCGCAAATAAATGTCGTCGGTGACCCCATCGAACTGAAGGTACAGAGTGTGCAGCCCCGCCTCCTTGGCGCGCTGGGCGAACTCCAGGTCCTGGAAGGCGATGCCGTTGGTGGCGATCTGGATGTGTGAGAAGCCCATGTCGCGCGCCATCGCCAGGACTTCGAAGAAATGCGGATGGATGGTGGGTTCGCCGCCCGAAAATTGCACCAGGCGCCCGGCCACGGGCTGTTCGTTGCGCAAGGTTTGAAGCATGCGGCGGATCTGTTCGAGGGTCGGCTCGTAAACGTAGCCGGCGGCGTTGGCGTTGGCGAAACAGACCGGGCAGGTGAGGTTGCAGCGGTTGGTCAGATCAATGTTAGCGAGGGAGGTATGGCTGGTGTGCATGGAGCACAGCCCGCACTGGTCGGGGCAACGGGTGGCGTTAGGAATCTGCGGATTGCTGAGCCCGCGGTTGTCCCCGAAGTTCCACTTCTCCATCTTCAGGTAAAGCCGCACGTCGCCGTAGTAAACGTCCTTGAAGTAGCCGTGCTGCGGGCAGGTCTTCTCCATCATGACCTTGCCCTTTTCCTCGAAGACGCGGGCTTCAATGACGCGCACGCACTCCGGGCACAGCGATTGCGTGATCTTGGGCAGGCCCCGGCGCAGCGGTTCGATGCGCGCGCCGGTGAACGTGGTCTCCGGCTGGATGATCTGATAGCCCTTGACCTTCACCTGGAAAGGGGCATAGGTCGTCGTGCTCAAGCTGCCGTCCTCCTGTTTGGGATCAGGCGCTAAACGCCCTTTTTGGCCAATTATAAATACCGGCGTTTCGGATGCTCTACCCCTATGAATCCAATGGCCCATTTGGCGGGTCGTAAGGGGATTATCGGAGTTGAACGGGGAAGGAGGCCGAGGCGGCTCGTACCGGCCGGCGGCCGAGGCCGGCTGCTCGCTGGGTCGCGGCGAGGGGCGCCCCGGGGAGGTGGCTTGCGCCCGGGGTGGTTCGGGCGCCGTTAGCGCTCCCAACCTAGCGCGGGCCAGGGCTTTGTTAGCATAGTAGTCTGCGGATCGGCATCCATACCTCGATCGCCGGCTCGCTGGAGAAGGCAGTCTGGCGCGCGGTTGAGCTGGGGGCCAACACCTTCCAGATCTTCACGGCCAGCCCCCGCCTCTGGTCTGCGGAACCGCTGGATCCTGAGGCGGTCAGGCGCTTCCGGCAAGCCCGCGAGCGGTCGGGCCTAACGCCTTTGGCGGTGCACGACAATTATCTGATCAACCTGGCCTCGGCAGACTCGCATTTGCGGATGCGTTCGATCGCGGCTTTTCGCTGCGAGATCCGCCGCTCGCTGGCCGTGGGCGCGGATTACCTGGTAGCGCACCCCGGCAACCACCGGGGCCAGTCGCTGGAACAGGGTTTGCGAACCGTGGCGCAGTCGTTGATCCGGGCGGCGCGTGGAATCAAAGCCCCGCGCATGGTGCTGTTGCTGGAAAACACCGCCGGTTCAGGCGCAGCCCTCGGCGCCCGATTTGAAGAGCTGGCTTACATCCGTGAGCAGATCGCCGGGCAACTGGATATCCCCGTAGGGTTCTGCCTGGATACGGCCCACTGTCTGGCGGCCGGCTACGATGTCTCATCCCCCGAGGGGTTGCGTGTCGCGGCAGGGCAGATCGGAAGCATCCTGGGATGGGAACACGTTCGACTGATCCACGCCAATGACTCGAAAGCGGCTTTGGGATCGCGCCTCGATCGCCACGCGCACATCGGCAGAGGGACCATCGGGCGGGACGGTTTCCGCCGCCTGCTGGCCCATCCCCGACTCCGCCGCCTGCCCTGGATCCTGGAGACCCCGAAGGACAGCGAGGAGGACGACCGCCGCAACTTGCAAACATTGAAGGATCTATGCCCGAGAAGAACTACGACCCGCAGCGCATCGAGATGAAATGGTATGAGCGCTGGCAGGACGCCGCGCTCTACCGCGCCGAGGTGGATCCCTCGCGTCCCAAGTATTACGTGCTGGAGATGCTTCCCTATCCCAGCGGGACGCTGCACATGGGTCACTTACGCAACTACACGATCGGTGACGCCGTGGCCCGCTACAAGTGGATGCGGGGCTACAACGTGCTGCACCCCATGGGGTGGGACGCTTTCGGCCTGCCCGCCGAGAACGCGGCCATCGCACGCGGCCTGCACCCGCGCGAGTGGACCCTGCGCAACATCGCCGAAATGACCCGCACGCTGCGTCGCTACGCCTTCAGCTACGACTGGAGTCGCGAGATCTCGACCTGCGAGCCGGAATACTACCGCTGGAACCAGTGGTTCTTTCTCAAGATGCTCGAGCGCGGTCTGGCCTACCGCAAGAAGTCGCTGGTGAATTGGTGCCCGGAGTGCGCCACGGTGCTGGCTAACGAACAGGTGGTGGACGGCTGTTGCTGGCGACACCCCGCGACGCCCGTCGAACAGCGGGAGCTCGAGCAGTGGTTCCTGAAGATCACCGCCTACGCCGAGCAGTTGCTGGAGGACATGCGGCAGTTAGAAGGCGTCTGGCCGGAGCGGGTTCTCGCCATGCAGCGCAATTGGATCGGACGATCCGAAGGCGCCGAGATCGTTTTCCGCCTGGATGACGGGCGGCCAATCCCCATTTTCACCACCCGCGTGGACACGATCTTTGGGGCTACCTGCGTGCTGCTGGCTCCTGAGCATCCCTTGAGCGCCGAGCTGTTGGACTCCGAGGGCCGCGCTCGTCTGAAGGCCATGATTGACGCGCGGGCGCAAAAAGAACCCGCGGACTTGGAAAAGGAGGGCCTGTTCACAGGACGTCGCGCCATCAATCCTTACAACGGCGAAGCTCTGCCGGTCTGGATCGCCAACTTTGTGCTGATGGAGTACGGCACGGGCGCCATCATGGCCGTGCCGGCCCATGACCAGCGAGACTTCGAGTTCTGCCGGAAGTACGGCATTGAAATCCGTCCTGTGATCCGACCGGCCGACGGCGCGCTGGCGGATGTCGCCGCCATGGAGACCGCCTTTGTGGAAGACGGCGTGGTCGAAAACTCCGGCGAGTTCTCCGGACTGCCCAGCGCCGAGGCGCGCCGGCGCATGACGGAGAAGGCCGAGACGGAGGGTTTCGGCAAAGCGGCGGTCACTTACCGGCTCAAAGACTGGGGCATTTCCCGCCAGCGCTATTGGGGAACGCCGATTCCCGTCGTTCACTGCGACGGCTGCGGCATCGTCCCGGTCCCCGAGAACGAGTTGCCGGTGCTGCTGCCGCTGGAAGTCCGCATCACCGGACGGGGCCGTTCTCCGCTGGAAGACGTGGCGGAGTTCATCGAGGTGAAGTGTCCTCGCTGCGCCTCGCCCGCGCGTCGTGAAAGCGACACCATGGACACTTTCGTGGACTCGTCCTGGTATTTCTATCGGTATTGCGACCCGCGCAACGATAAGTTGCCCTACGACCCCGCGGTCATCGCCTACTGGTTTCCCATTGATCAATACATCGGCGGAATTGAACACGCCATCCTGCATCTGATTTACTCCCGTTTTTTCGCCAAGGTGATGCGGGATATCGGCCTGATTCGCCACGACGAGCCGGTGCGCAGCCTGTTCACTCAGGGGATGGTTCTCAAGGACGGCGCCGCCATGTCCAAGTCCCGAGGCAACGTGGTGGGGGCCGACGAACTGGCGGATAAGTACGGGGCCGACACCGGGCGTCTGTTCGTGCTGTTCGCCGCGCCGCCGGAGAAAGAACTGGACTGGCAGGACGCCGGCGTCGAGGGCATGTATCGCTTCCTGGGGCGCACGTACCGGTTCGTGACGCGCAATGCGGAGCGGGCGCGCGCGGGCGTTGCCGGAGATCCGGAGGCTGACCGCAAAGCGCTGCGCAAACTCCACCAGACGGTGCGCAAGGTTACGCAGGATTTGGAGACGCGGTGGCACTTCAATACCTCGATCGCCGCGGTCATGGAGCTGATGAACGAGCTGCACGCTTTGGAGCCGCGCCTGTCAGGCGCGGTGCTTAAGGAGGCGCTCGAGAAAGTTACTCTGATGCTGGCGCCTTTCGTGCCCTACCTGACTCAGGAGCTCTGGGAGGAACTGGGCCGCGAGGGCCCCGTGTTCAAGCAGCCCTGGCCCACGTACGACGAAGAACTGGCGCGCGAGGAGGAGGCGGAAATCGTGGTGCAGGTCAACGGCCGCGTGCGCAGCCGCATTCGCGCCGCCTTCGGAGCGCCGCGCGAGGAGCTGGAGCGCCGCGCCCTCGAAGATGCTAGAATCCGGGATTTCCTGCAAGGCAAGCAGATTGTCAGGATCGTGGTCGTGCCGGACAAGCTGGTCAACGTCGTCGTCCGATAGGGAGGAGTTCATGTCGGATCGCAGAACTTTTTTGAGCGCTAGCGCGGTTTTCACCACGCAGATTTTCACCGGGCGTTTGCGCGGGGCGAATGATCGCATCCGCATCGGTTTCATCGGCATGGGCCGCATGGGCATGGCCAACCTGGGCTTCGCCATCCGCCATAACCTGGAGATTGCCGCGGTCTGCGATTGCTATCAGCCGCATCTGGAGCAGGCCGTCGCCTACGTGCGAAAGAACGGGCAGGAGGCCAAGGCGATCAAGGATTTCCGCGAGCTGATCGCCGACCGCTCGATTGATGCGGTCTGCATCTCGACTCCCGATCACTGGCATGCCTATATGACGGTCGAGGCCTGCAAGGCGGGCAAGGACGTCTACGTGGAAAAACCGCTCTGTACGTACGTGGTCGAGGGACAAAAGATGGTCGAGGCCGCGCGCAAGTACAACCGGGTCGTGCAAGCCGGCACCATGCAGCGCTCCGGAGTGCACTTCCAGCAGGCTGTGGATATCGTGCGCAGCGGCAAGCTGGGCAAGATCACCTTCTGTCGTACCTGGAATACGGGTAACTCCCCGCGCGAAGGCATCGGCAATCCGCCGGATGAAGAGCACATCCCGGAAGGCCTGGATTGGAATATGTGGCTGGGACCGGCGCCGATGCGTCGCTTTAACGCCAATCGCTGGGGCGTGCGTCCCGAGCTGAAACCTAAACCGTTTCCTTACTTTCGCTACTTCTGGGATTACGCAGGCGGTTCGCTCACCGATTGGGGCGTGCATGTGTTGGACATCGTTCACATGGCTTTCAACGAACCCATGCCCCGCTCAGTCACCGCTCTGGGCGGCAAGTACTGGCTGACGGATAATCGCGAAACCCCCGATACGTTACTGGTTACTTTCGAGTATCCCGAGGGCTTTGTGGCCACTTACGAAAACCGCCTGTGCAATGCCGAAGCGCCGTTAGGCCAGGGCTACGGCACGATGTTCCACGGGACGGAAGGCACTCTTTACGTCAACCGCGGCTTCTACCGCATCATTCCCGAGCGAAGGTCCGCCTTGCAACCCGTAGAGGTCAAGCAGTCCAACAACGCGAACATGGCGCATTGGGCGGACTTCATCGAGTGCATCCGCACGCGCCGCCGCCCCATTTCAGACATCGAAACGTGTTACAAGACGACCGCCGCCTGCATCTTAGGCAACGTCTCGTTGTTGGCGAAGATGCGCGTGGACTGGGACTTCGAGCGCCAGACTACGGTGCAGGAAGAGGCGCGGAAGTTCCTCTGGCGCGAGTACCGGGAGCCGTGGAAGCTGGAGGTATAAGAAGCTAG
>FWPU01001439.1_pt1 | contig 71046 bp, 53 predicted proteins | sample 2228361 | NCBI WGS metagenome assembly FWPU01 (sample SAMEA103939777, study PRJEB20133) | metagenome | reverse complement strand
AAGATGTGCCTCCGTCACCACAATATGTTACTACTATTCTATTGGATTTTCTGTATTTTTCGGCATAAGCCATACCAACAGCCCAATTTAGCTGTGTCCCAATAGGGCTTGAAATACTTACAAAGTTATTTTTCTTAAAAGAATAATGGACGGGCATTTGTCTTCCTTTAGCACTATCTTTTTCGTTACCAAAAAGATTGTGAAATATTTCTTCAAGTTCAACACCCCTCCATATAGCAACCCCTAAAACTCTATAAGAAGGAACAATTATATCATTCTTTTGAAGGTAATATACACTGCCAATTTGTAATGCTTCTTCTCCGAAATTGGGTAGATAAAATCCTATTTTTCCTTGCCTTTGTAATAACATTCCTTTTTCATCAACGAGGCGAGTTGTAATCATCGCTTCGTATATTTTTATTAATTCTTCCTTTGAATATAATTTTGCTAAATTTATATTTTGGGTTAAAGTTTCAATCATCATTTATATCTTAATATCCTTATATAAAAAATATCATTCTAACTTAAAAACAGGAATTCTTGCTAACATTAGTAATAGATGGTCATTTTTCATCTTTTTTGTTTCATAAAAACTTCCCACTTCATTTACAACTATCGCATATTATATATTTTATTTTATGAACTTTTTAATAGGTTAATAACATTTTCTTAAAATGTTAGCCTATGAATGATAAATGCTAATTAAGGTATTTGTGAACAAATGGAATTTTCTTATATTTTAGTCTATTCTTATGAAAGACATCATATGTTATATTAAATTGTGCAAATTATTTAACACGACCTGTGAAGTTAATATGTTTGGTCCAAATGCTTATTACACCAGCCCTATTATGTATTCCACTATATCTTGCGGTTGCACCTCGTTGCGTAACTCAAAAAAGTTACTGTTGTATGTTAATCTGCTTATAAATATGCCTTTTGATGACTGTAAGAAGCCATTACCCATGGACATTTTTATTAAGTTCTCGTTTTGGGCGATGCCTAGTTTATATATATCAAAAAAAAGTTCCAATGGATCATATCCTTCTTTCTTATGAATATCTACATGAGTTTTGTAGTCGGGTCCTTGGTCATTTTCTCCCCACCATTTGTATGAAAACCATTCTTGCTTTGCAAACATAGCAATACTGCCCATATTTTTATGATATATCCCGCACTCTATAAGTTCATTTCTATTTAATATATAGCAGTTAGTATAGTTATTCTTAAATAATTTGTATATTTCACCTTCAATGTTTTCCTTTTTACAAAAAACATAAGCAATTTGGTGGTCACAGAGAGCGAAAGCGTCGCTTTCATATAAATCAATATATTCATATTTTCCTACGTTGTATGTTTTTATAAAACCGTTCTCCTTTAAAATTTTGTTTGGGTAACGCGCGCTCGTTACAAAATCAGCACCATAATCAGATAATACTATCAAATCATAACCCAATACTTCACTAATTTGCGACAGTTCTTTTATAATGTTTATTACCTTACTCAATTCTTTATAAGTTGTAAAATTGTCATTATATCCCACTTTCTGAGATATATAATCCATATGCGGTATATATGAAAATGCAACATCAGGTTTATAGTTTTTTAAGATATATATAGTAGCATTTTTTATCCACAAACTTGACTTTATGCTAACAAATGGTCCCCAGTACCATTTCAATTTAAACGGTCCAAGTGTTTTTATTAATTCATTATATAACTCATAGGGCTTAGTATAACAATATTCAATCATACCACCATGATGAAGGTGAACCGGTTTTGGTGTTATTACTATGTCAGCACTACTACCGAGTGAAAGTTGTGTAAAAATAAGGGCAGTTCTAATATTTTTATTTTTCCAGAACGGTTCTATATCAACCAACCCATAAGATTGATTCCAAAAATTTATAGAGTTTAATTTTTCTAAATATAAACCATTAGCAACAATCCCCGTATTTTGAGGTAATTTACCTGTGTAAAGTGAAGTATGAACAGGAAGAGTTAACGCACAAAAGGGCGGTTTAAATATTTTAAATAGAAATCTATCATCAAATAGTTCTCTCTTAAAGATATCTTGAAAGGTTGTATTAATTGCGGGCGCAATAATTATTAAAATTTTTTTCTTCATTTATTTTGCTGTCGTTTCAAAAATTACCTTATGCTTGCTTTCTAGACAAAAAGCTTTAAATCTCATACAGTTATTAATTTTCAGGTTATTAAAACTCTCATTGACTTCATGGTAATTTTCATCATTACTTTTCAAATAAAATTCTGTGAGTTCTCTTTAAATTATCAACTAGTTCATCTTGAACATTGTAAGGTAATACTGATAAACTGAAATCTAGTATCGAGCAGAAAGAAAAATGTTCAGATGAAAGCCCTATAATATCCATAAATTCTCTCTCAGTAAGTTTTATATTATTTAAACTTTTTATCCTCTCTTTTAATTCATCTATATTATTTTGCAGATAATTTATATAAGAAAATTGTATCTCACCGCTTAATTTGTCCAGGATATATTGCTGGTCAAAATTTATATGAGTTTCTATAATTTTCATAAAATCATTAATAACTTTTTCACACTCTTCCAATTTTTTATCATAAAGAATATTTATCATTTTTAATATTTCTTTTACTATCTTATTACGATAATACCGTAGGTTATGTGTTATCTTTTCCATATTTGAGTAAATTAAAATACAATTTGCTTTCGTAACATGCTTTTACTGGATTATCTTTGTATGTATAAAGTTCTACACACACAAATCCACTATAGTTTTTCCTTAAAAATCCCAATATATTTTTAAGGGGTAAGTTACCGTAACCTGGTATTAAATGATAATGGTTACGATCTTCTATATCTTCAAAATGTATGTGGAATATTTTGTCAGAGAATTTTTCAAAAGCATCTTCAATTTTTTCGCCTGCACAGTATAAATGACCTATATCTAAATTTATTCCAAGGTTCTTATTATTAAAATTCTTGAATATTTCTTTATAGCCATTTAAATTTTCTATGAGATGTCCAGGTTCTAATTCAATACAAAGATTTATATTTTCTGGTAATAGGCTTAGAGTCGTATTTAGATTTTTAAAAAAAATATCTAAAACTTCATTTCTTGTTTTCCCTTCTTGGATAATTCCGGATGATATGCTAATATTTAAGCAATTTAAAGTTTTTGCAATCTCTACATTTCTTTTGATCTGCTTTAATTTAAATTTAAAAACATTTTCTGCACATGTAAAAAATGGTTCTTCATCACAAACTGTTAAAAATTCTTTACAATCATTAGTATTTATATTAGAAACTACTAAATTAGTTTTCTGTAAGTTATGTTTTATATTGTTAATTTCTGACTTTAAATTTTGGTCATTAAATTGATGACTTGGGGTTATTATGTGAGGAATATCTCCCAAAATTTCAACTGCATCAAATCCCATAAAAGAAATGTAATTTATGGCTTCCACTAAAGAATAGTTAATAAAAGCATTTGAACTAAATGACAACTTAAACATAACCGTTTCATTTTAAATAAAAATTTCCCTTAAAAATTTAAAACTTTTATAATCGTGGGTAGATATGAGGTCAACCGCAATAGTAAAGATACCTGGAGAAAGTGGTTTTAAAATAGAAGATATAGAATTGAAGCAGTTACATTCTGATGAGGTTTTAGTAAGAATGAAAAATGCTTCCATATGTGGCACGGACATTCATATATGGCAAAATGACGTATGGGTACAAGACAGAATAAAAGCGAAAGTTATAGTTGGTCATGAAGGTTCTGGAGAAGTAGTAGACATAGGTGGTAATGTTCAGGATTTTAAAATTGGTGAAAAAGTGGCATTTGAAAGTCATGTTTTTTGTGATAAATGTTTAAGATGTAAAAATAATTTGCGTCATCTGTGCGAGAGTCTTAAAATTATAGGGGTTGATGTAAATGGCCTTTTTTCTCAGTATGTTGTTTTGCCGGCAAGAAATTTGTGGAGATTAAGTGATAATACTTTATTAGAGCATGCGGCTATGTTTGAACCGCTGGGCAATTCTATATATTGTCTTACCAAAGCAAAAGTAAAAGATAAAAAAATTCTTGTATTAGGTTGTGGTCCAGCAGGCCTTTTCATCACACTCCTATCTAAAAATTTAGATGCAAAAACGATTGTATGTGTAGAAAAGTCACCTGTAAGAGCAGAACTTGCAAAAAAAGTTGGTGCGACAATTGTTTTAAATTTTTTAGATGTTGTCAAACAAAACCTTGGAGAATTTGATATTGTATTTGAAATGTCGGGAAGTGAAAAACTGATACAGCTCGGCTTGGATTTAGTATCGCCAACAGGAACATTTATTGCTTTTGGAATTCCTCATGAATACAAAATTTCTCTTGATTATGTAACTTATATCATTTACAAGTGTATTAATCTTCAGGGTATTTTTGGACGGCTTATCTTTGGTTCATGGTACCAATTAAATACTTTGTATACTTTAATAAAAAATGATTTAGATAAGCTAATTACCCACAGATTCCACTATTTGGATATTGAAAAGGGTATTCAAGCAATTCTCAATAACGAGGCGGGGAAGGTTTTGCTAACCTTTTAAGTTATGATTTAGTTGTAATATGAAAATAATAATTTAAGAATGTATTAGTTTAAAATATAAATAATATTGAGAAATAGTAGTTAGGTAAAACTGGGAGCTTTTGCTTAACACATACGAAGGAACATCACATAGAATAAGAGTTAGTGCCTAACAAGGATAGAATATAGAGATTAGAAATTCTTTACAACTAGATAAAGAACAATAAACAAAATTTTAATGTATTTTAAAAAATATTCACTATGAAAATTTGTGGATATCAATCAGTGTAAGCTCGGTATTGAATACTGTGATTTATTAATATAGAAAAATATTGCAAAAAATGGGTAAGTTACTTTTTAGAGAAAAAAATAACTGTTATTATTCAAATACATAAGATATATTAACGAAATAAGAAGAGCAAATGATAGATAACTTTTTTGATGGTTATAGAATGAAAAAATAATTATAAGACAATTCAATACTGTAACTTACATGTTATAATGTCTGTTTTAGATTTTTTTATCGTTTTAGATTTAAAATTATACTTTATTTTAGGAGAAGTAAATGACTGATAATGTTAAAAAGGGTATTGAAAAAATAGGCTGGGTCGGTTCAAGGATGAAAGTTTTGAAGGCACTTTCAAACGAATATAAAGATACTAAACCATTAGATGGAATAAAGATTGGCGCTTGTTTACACATTACGCCTGAAACAGCTAATCTAGTTATTGCGTTAAGAGAAGCAGGAGCAAAAGTTTTCCTATGTGCTTCTAATCCACTTTCTACCAAAAGTGAAATTGTAGATGCTTTAAAAGAAAATTATAAAATTCATGTTTACGCAATTCCTGCTGCGACAAATAAAGAATACTTTGAATTTATAGATAAAACATTATCAAATAAACTTGACATTACAATTGATGACGGGGCAGATTTAACCGTAAGATACCACACTGATTTCTCAAAGTTATATAAAGTAAAGTTTGGTTTAGAAGAGACTACCACCGGAATAAATAGGTTACAAGCACTTGAAAAAGATGGCAAGCTTCTTTACCCCATTATTGCAGTAAACAACGCAAGGACAAAGAATTTGTTCGACAATAGATACGGAACAGGACAATCATCTTTAGATGGAATTTTAAGAGCAACAAATATTCTATTGGCAGGTAAAACAGTTACTATATGTGGTTATGGCTGGTGCGGTAAAGGAATAGCGAATAAAGCAAAAGGACTTGGTGCAAATGTAATCGTGTGTGAGATAAATCCTATATATGCATTAGAAGCTGCAATGGATGGTTTTAGAGTTATGCCTGTGAAAAATGCTCTTGAAGTTTCTGATTTAGTGTGTACTGTTACAGGAAATACAGGGGTCGTAAGATATAGTGATGTCCTAAACTATGCAAAAGATGGTATCATACTTTGCAATTCTGGTCACTTTAATGTTGAAATTGAAGTTGACAATATTATAAAAAATGCTAAGAAAATAACTCATCTTAATAATGGATTGATATGGGAGTGCAAGTTACCTAATGATAAAATTGTCTATATTCTTGGAGAGGGTAGGTTAGTAAATCTTGTTTGTGCGGAGGGTCATCCTGCTGAGGTTATGGATATGAGTTTTTCTACACAATTTCTGTCAATAATAACTTATCTAAATCAAGATATGCCAAATAAAATTATTCCTGTAAGTGAAGAAATCGAGAACAAGATTGCGCATATAAAACTTCAAACAATGGGAATATGCATAGATACCTTAACCGCACAACAAAAAAAATATATGAGTAGTTGGGAATTTGCATAATAGGTTAGTCTAATTTAATGATAATAGGACTAACAGGAACATTAGCTGCGGGGAAAGGGACTGTTGCTGAATTTTTTAAGAAGAAAGGATTTGTATATTTTTCCCTGTCTGATGAGCTAAGGGAAAAAGCAAAAGAAGTAGGGGTAGCTGTTTCTCGACAGAATTTACAGGAATTAGGAAATAAATTGAGAAGAGAAAAAGGGGAAGGGGTATTAGCAGAAATTATAAAAGATAAAATTCTTCATTACGATTATATAAATGTTATTGTAGACGGTTTAAGGAACCCTGCTGAAATTGATGTAGTGAAAAAATTAACGCCTTTTTTCCTAATCGCTGTTGATGCTCCACCAGAAATAAGATTTGAAAGGATGAAGAAAAGAAATAGGGAAAATGACCCACAAACCTGGGAGGATTTTTTAAAACTGGACGAAAAAGATAAAGGAAACAACGAAGATGAATCGGGACAGTTTGTATCTAAGTGTATGAAAGAAGCAGATTTTATATTAGTTAACAATGGTAACTTCCACCAGTTGTATGAGAAATTAGAGGTAATATATAAAGAAATACTTTCAAAAATACCACGACTTGGCTGAAATTAATGTTTTATTAGAAGGCGCTACACTTGTTCGGGGAAGAAACATAGTCTTTTAGATTAATTGCAAATGTATAATTCCTGTGCTTTGTTTATAAAATAGTCGTAAAACAGTAATGAGATTTCAAAGTATGATGTGTTTTATAATCTAACATGTTTATAGTTATGAAATCTGGTAAGAAGATTGAAAATAATAAAAAATTCTAAAGGTTAAATAGTGGAAGTATAAATAATTTAGAATTTGAAGAATATATTAGTTGTAGAATCGCCGACAAAAGCAAAGGTTATAAGAAAATATTTAAATAATAATAAATTTACCATTATTGCAACTCAAGGGCACCTCAGAGATTTACCTAAAAAGTTTTTGGGATTAGATTTAAAAAATAATTTTGCTCCCACCTTTCACTTTTTACCTGGTAGAAAAAAAATAGCTTCGTATATAAATAAAATGGCGGAAGATGCTGACATTATATACATTTCTACCGATCCTGATAGAGAAGGCGAAGCAATAGGGTGGCACATTACGCAGGTAGTGAATACATTTAATGGAAATTACAAAAGATTACTTCTACATGAAATTACCAGAGAATACCTTTATTCAGAATTATCTAATCCCAAAAACATATCAATGAACTTGGTTAACTCTCAATTAGCTAGAAGAATTGTTGATAGATTGTTTGGTTATATGATCAGTCCTTATGTTAGCAAAAACTTAAAAATACGAGGTAGTGCGGGAAGAGTTCAAAGCCCCACCTTACGACTTATGTATGAAAAAGATTTACGAATAAGAAATTTTAAAAGCGAAAGTTTTTTAGAAATAAAAGCAAAATTTTTGCTTCCTGATAGAAAAAATTTTATTTCAGCAAAACTAAAAAATTGGCGAAGTTATGAAAAAATACCATATAGAGATGATTTAATAAAAGAAATCAAAGAAGAAATTGAAAAGAGTGCATTTTTTATTACAAATGTAAAAGAAGAGAAAATATCAAAGGTACCACCTCCTCCCTTTAATACTTATTCACTACTAATAGAATCTGCTAAAAATTTTAATTGGTCTTCATATAAAACACAAAAAATAGCACAAATTTTATATGAAGGTGTGAATTTAAATGATAAATATATGTCACTTATTACATACATCAGAACAGATTCACTGCGAATGAACGAAAATTTTTTACGGAATGCGGCATTATTTATAAAACGGACTGATTTTAAGGAGTATTTGAATCCTACCATAAGAAGATATAAAACTGCTGACAAATTTGCCCAAGAAGCACATGAAGCAATAAGACCTATTGATTTATCTATTACTCCTGATAGTATACAGGATAAAGTTGTTCCCCCTCTCTATAAATTATACGAGCTTATCTGGAGAAGGACTATTGCAACTCAATTAAAATCTGCCACTTACCAGAAGTTTCACTTTGAAATTACAAATCAAATTGGTAACTTATTTTTTATTTCTGAATACAAATACCTTGTTGACAACGGTTATAAAGTTATATATAATGCTGTAAATGAATATGTGCCCGAATACATAAAAAATATAAAAACCACTGATAAGTTAGAACTAATAAATATTGATTTTAATAAGATAGAGACCGTTCCACCTAAACCTTATACTGAGGCAACAATTATAAAGGAATTGAAAAAGTTTGGTATTGGCAGGCCGAGTACTTACGCATATATATTACATACACTAATAAAAAGGAAATATATAAAAAAAATAAAAGGATATTTACAGATAACAGAAAAAGGTATAAAAACTATAGAGTTTTTATTAAAAAATTTTACAAAGCTGATTGATTATAACTTTACAGAAAAACTTGAAAAAGAACTTGATATGGTAGAGCATGGGGAGAAGGAATATTTAAAAGTTATTGAAAGTTTCTACAAAGAGTTAAAAGAATTAATAGCAAGATTTAAAAGTTCATTATCATAATAATTTCTGTTTAATGGCAGTTCAAATGGGTTATTTTCTTTTTCTTATGAAATCAAAATGCAAAAATAATTAGTAAATTAACATCTTTACACATTAGTGGATTTAAGATATTAAACGAGTTAATCCCTATTTTGTTTAACAAATTAAGTTTTACATATACTTACTTTTGTATATATGTACCTACTTTTTCAAGTTATACAGTAGTAAAGCGATATATTATGTTATATTATGCAAATCTTTCAACATTGCATTAATTTATAATTTTTTTAGTTTGTATTTTTTTTATCTTATTTACCTTTTAGAATAAAATCATTGTATGCACAGTATTAATCAAGTGATTTATATATTATTTACTTTGGAATGACTTGAAAATCCATCTTTGGTAAAGTAGTAAACCGTTTTTAAAATTAATTTTGTTTCATTTCTTCCATATTTAAAGATAGGAAGAAAACTGTTACTAATATGGTCTGCATAAATAATGCAACTATTGAATACAGTTTTTGCTCGTAGAAAATGGTTGCTACAATAGCTAAAACTGATATACAGAATGTTATAAAAAACAAAGCCGTTTCTATATCAAATTTATTCAAGAAATTAAAAACGAATATTTTTAACTTTTTTAAACTAATCTTGTGAGTTAAATCTTTTGTAAGTATATGTTTGCTATTTTTTATGTTCTTTTCCTCTTCTTTTTCTTTTAAATTGTCATGGTTGGTTTGGACAGAAGGTGGAGTATCGTGTTTTAGTTTTGTTTTACGAAATTCTTCAGGATTAACAGAAGCAATTTTTTTTTCTAAATCAGTTAAGAATTCTATTTTTTCATCCATCTTGTCATATAATTTTTGATATTTTTTTAGCAATATTTTGCAAAGATTGAGAAATAATTTTTGTATTTGATATCACTGTCATAAAATTCGTGTCGCCTTGCCACCTTGGTACAATATGTAAATGTAAATGACTTAACAGACCAGCACCTGCAGCTCTTCCTAAGTTTATGCCGATATTATATCCATCAGGTTTTAGTAGTTTATCAAGAGCTTTTTTTGCATCTATGATTTGCGAATGTATCTCTTCCCACTCTGATGGTAAAATATTTTCAATATTACCTTTATGTTTTTTAGGAGAGATCATTAAATGACCTGCATTATAAGGGTATTTATTTAAAATAGTGAAAATATTTTTACCGATTTTTACAATTAAAGGACTTTTCTCACTATTTTTTAATTCTTCGCATAGAAAACATTTTTTATTTTTCCCAATGCTTTTTATATATGTTTGTCTCCAAGGAGACCAAATACGGCCGATGAGGGAAAAATCAATCATTTAAGTTTTCCATCCAATGTGAACTTTTTTAAATCGAGCGGGTGATGCTCCATGCGACATTCCCGCTACTTGCATTGGCTCTCCTTTGCCACAGTTTGGCACTCCCCATAGCTTCCAATAATTTTCATTTGCTATCATATCGCAACTTTTCCAAAATTCATCCGTTATCCCCCAATAAGCAGGATTTTTTACAAGCTCAACTTTCTTGCCATTTTTTATTATATAACCAATTTCACACCCAAATTGAAAATTAAGTCGCTTTTGATCTATACTCCAACATTTATTGTTTTCCATATATATACCATCTTCAGTTGCTTCAAAAAGTTCTTTCAAATCCATTTTACCAGGTAGTAAACTTATATTCGTATTTCTAATAATTGGACAGTGCCATGGTGTTTGCGATCTGCAATTACCGTGGCTTTGTTCTCCTATCTTCTGAGCATTTTCTCTATCTTGTTGATAGCCACAAAAGATGCCGTTTTTTACTATATAAAACCTTCGTGCTTTTGCACCTTCATCGTCGTATCCGTAAGTTCCTAATCCTCCTGCTATAGCTTGGTCTGCAAAGAGATTAATTAGTTCACTTCCATATTGAAACTTTTTGTATTTGTCTAAGGTTAGAAAACTGCTTCCAGCAAAACTTTCTTCTTTTCCTAAAACCCTATCTAATTCCGAAGGATGACCACATGATTCATGTATCTGTAAAGCAAGTTGTGTTGTATCCAAAATTAAATCTTTTACACCTTGTGGACATTCCTTAGCATATAGTAGACTTATAGCTTCCTCCCTTATTTTATCAGTATTTTCAAGCGGTTTTAAACTTTCTATAATTTCAAAACCACCAGTTCCAACCTGACCACCATGAGAATTGGGGAAACTTCTAAGTTGACTATCCCCATTACCGCAAGAGCGGGCGTGATAATATATTGCTGATATATATCTTATCTGCTCTATAAGTGTTCCTTCTGTATTACCAAAAAATTTATGTTCCTTTTGAAAGTTCATTGAGGAAATAGCTTCTACTATTCTTGTATCCAGTCTTAATTTTTTATTTATTTCTTGCAAAAGTGAGATTTTATAATCCTTACTTATTTTAAAAGGGTCTATTAAAACAGGAGTAAACCAGAAGTCACAATATGTTTCTTCAGGTGCTAAAACAATTTTTTCTGCAGAGATTTTAGAACTTTCTACAGCAATTTTATAGGCAATATGAGACACTCTTTTTATTTCCTCAGAACTTATTGTGTTTGACGAGGCAAATCCCCAACTGCCTCTGTATAAAACTCTAATACCAAATCCTTCCTCAAAACTTTCTTTAATTGCAAGACCATCCTCATTTTTAAGAGCGTAATCCTCTTGTGTTATGCTTCCTATTCTTATATCGGCATAATCACAACCTAAAAATTTTAACTCGTCAATTGCTAACTTTACTAAATCTTTCATTTCTTTTCTCCTTTTAATACGCTATGGCTCATCTTTTTTAAATTCAAAAAAGTGTTTTACTCGAAAAATTAAACTCTTTTACCATTATACCAGGAGTTTTAAAACCAGTACCAAAAAATGCTTTTTCAACTTTATAATCAGATGATACTTGTAGGATATTGTTAAAAATTCGAGGTATTGAGTCAGTAAATCTCATATTTTTCACGGGTGTAGATAATTTGCCATTTTTTATTTTGAATACCCCAAACCTTGTGAGTCCTGTCATCAGTAAGTTATAATGGTCTATTAAATTGCAATAGTGTAAATTATGAATATATAGACCCTCATCTATTTCGTTAATCAAGTCTTTTAAACTTTTAGTGCCACTTTTAAAAATCAGGTTAATAGGGAATACACCTATAAGATTTGGCTCAGGGGAGAAATTATGTCCTGTTGAAGTCTCTTTGCCCAGTACTTTTGCGTACTTGCGGGATAACGGCACATTCTTAAACACTCCGTTCTCAATTAGAATTACCTTTTTTCTTGGGAACCCTTCTATGTCAAAGGGAAGACCTAAAAAATCTGGTTCTTTGTAGTCGTCGTATAAAGTAACTGTCTCGGAAAAAATCTTTTGTCCAATTTTGTCCGCAATCCAGACACTTTTTTCATGTATATTTTTTGTATTAAATCCGTACCAACTTAAAAACTCTAAGAAGTTTGTGACCGCATTAGCTGAAAAAATTACCGTATATTGTCCTTCTTCTATACTCTGTGGATTTATACTTTGTTTTGTCAGTTCAGTTGCCTCGTTTACAATTTTTTCTAAATTGAATTCATCCAATTTTGTTCCTGCGAAAGAATTATAAGAAGTTACATCTTTAAATTTCGGGACAATCCGAAAACTAAAAAAAGTATTTTCGAAGAATGCTCTTAAGTTATTACTATTTGCAATAAATATTGACTCAGTCGTATTTGAGACGGTTCCGTTTGCTTCACAACTTTGTTTTTTTGATAAATCAATTGTTTTCTCAACAATTTCTCGTCGTTGTGGTGCAGAAAAGTTTGCTATTTTCTCATTAAAAGCAGATATTTTTTCATATTCCTGAGGTCCTAATAAATCTTGAATATCCAGAATTTCTTTAATATATTCTAAAGTATCTCTTCCCTTTTTTAAAAGTTTTGCCAGATACTCCTGGTTTAAAGAATTACTGGAAAGATTTAACACTTTTTTACCAGATTTTAGCCTTAAAGTTAATGAGTTTTCTGATTGTTCTATGTTTTGAGTTATTGAATTGTTTGCAAATCTTGTTAAAGCATTGTTTGTACCGTAAAAAATGACTTCTAGTTCTTCATTTTTATGAAGTTCTTTAAAGAGTCCAGCAACTATATTTTCTAAATATTCCCTTTTATTCATTCCCCTTCCTCCTTACATAAAAAAGTATCTTTTATCGCACCTGTTTCCCTTGCAACTAGTTCTGCTCTGGCAAGTCTTGCATATACTGCTCTCTCAAATTGAAAATGCGGCAAAAGGTAAAAATATAATTTGACACCGTAAGTAGATAGTATGTCTTTTTCCTTTATTTTTTCAGTAGGAAGCATAAATTTTAATACCGGTCCACTTTTATACGCTAGATAAGTGCACCATGATAAATATAAATCTATTTTTGTTTTTGGGTCTGAACCAATACTTATACCATATAAATATATTTTAGAACCAATATTTACTTCAGCATTTTCAAAACGAATATATATATCTCTTAAATCCTGATCAGTTGAGAAAAAATCTTCAATTTTTAGTCTTAATTCTTTTGTATTTAAGTCAAAAGACATAATTTCATATTCAGCTCCCATATAGTACAAGCTTTGAAAAATATTTTTCATTTTGGATTTAATTTTGTTCTCGCAATCCAGAGCTTCTATGGGAGTTACAGGTTGTTCTGATTTTATGTTAAGGAATTTCCCATCTTTTTTTGTAATCCCACACAGATCTTCCAAGTTGTTATCTACAAGATGTCTAAGTTGTGCGGCTATATATATATCAAACTTAAGTGAATCTTCGGAAGATACGGAAGGTAATGTTAAAAAACTCGTATCAATTTCTTTTGGTAACTTGACTGTCGCAACTATATTACTTTCACCTTCTTGCTTTTTTAAGTTAATGTTGATAAAAATAACCACACCAATTAGCACAACGAATGCTATTAAAGTATATGGTTTAAAAATAAGAAATTTAAAAAAGCTTATAACGAAATTTTCACCCTTTTCTATCTTAGGAATAGGCTTAATATCTATCTTTGTTACCCTCTCTTCAATTTTTTTATAGATTTCCTGTAATTCTTCCTTTGGTAAAGATATCTTAGGAGCAGTAACGGATGTAGTTAGCTTTTCTCTGGTTATTAGTGGCTCAGTTTCAGTAACCATAATTGTTTTAGGTGGAACTAAAAGGCGCTTACCGCATTTCGTACAGGCATAAACTCTGCCTAATACCCATTCCACTGTAAAAATCAAATCACATTTCTCACAATACAATACCTTTTTATTTTGGATTTCTAAAACTTCTTTAACCTGAGACTCCGTTAATAATCCTTTTTCAACTAATATGGTCCCTAATCTCTTTCTAATACCTCTTTGCAGTAACGTTGCTTGCACTTTTACGGCATCATAAACATCTTCAGCTGATACAAGTTTCTTTACAATCAATATTCTTCCAAAAAGATTGTCTTGTAAACTTTTTTGATACTCATCACTTTTCCTTTCTATGGTTTCACTTTGTATTTTTAACAGTTCATCTAATTTTTCTTTTGTAAGGTATCCTTTTTCTATCATAATAAGCCCTAACGGTTTTCGCGGTTTTGTTTTATCCTGTTCATTTAAACATTCTTCTAACTGTTGAGGGGTAAGTAAATTCAATTTTACAGCTATATTACCAATTAGAATTTCCTGTAGTTTTACCATAAAAGTAAAGTATCAGAAATTATACTTCTAAAAAATTAGTTTTATAACTGTATGTGGAACATTACTACCCGTGTGGTGATATAGCAAAACCTCCAAAACCTAAGATAGTTTCATCTATAGTATATGAGAAGATTCTAAGAAACTTCTTAAAAGTAAGTAAGGAAACTATTCTTTAATAAAATATAGATTTCTATAAAAGTAGCATAGATTGTGAAATTAATGATACCAAAAGAATAAAAAGACTGAAAAATGCTACTTCGACCAATCCGGTAAAAATGTTATAAAATGACTACCTTTTAATTAATGATTTTGTGGCTACATTGGAATTTCTTACATTTAACATTAAGGATTATTTAGTATAATATAATAAACTTCGTATATTACCATAAGTGTAATTAGCCATAACGCTTGGTATAAAAGCGTTTTTTACACAATTTTTCACCAATAATCCTTTGCATCATACTTTTTAGCATTTTTAGTTGGCGAAGTTATTAGCATGGATTCCCAAAATAACGCAATAGATTTTGGTTCATAGGATAGATAAAAGATTGTATGAGTAGTTTGGGAATTTCACAACTTAAGGTAGATAAAAAGCGCAAGTATTTAAAATGTAAAATAAAGCAAGATGCAAAAGAACTGTTCAAATAAGTAAAGTAGCTATAGGAATAATACAAATATTATTCTTGAAAATAAAACAGTGAAATGAACGAAAAATATGTTATATTATAACTATACAAAATAAAGTGTTATAGTATGAATTTTTATAATGATATCATTTGAAAACCTATGATAAAATATGATTTTAAATCCATGTTAAACTATTACAGAATTGTAACAAATAAAAGAACGTGTTAAAGAAGTGTGATTAACTCACGAACATTATAACTGTGGTGATTTTCCAAAGCAAGTTTAGTAAGTTAGGTGTTATTTTCTTCTACTTCCTTAGGTTTTAGTGAATTATTTGCAAGTGTCAAATATTAGTGATTCATAAAATGTAGTTAGAGATTTGTATAGGTAGAAAAATTGAGCTAGAGAATATAGTGAATCCATCTATAAGTTTGGATGCCAAGGTAAAATAATGTGATTATCTACACCTTTAGTATTTTGTTTGAAGTAATAAGATATCGTTGCAAATCTAAATAACTTTTTAAATTTAATGTAGTTCTTTAGAAATTCGAAATTTAGCGGTATTTGCTATATAAAAAGTAAAGAATTTATGGAGCAAAGACAGCAGTCCACCAATGGGGTGAAGCAAATCCGCAACCCATGCGTCTCCAGCCTCTATTTTCAATGTTTGCTTTATGTGGTGGACTGTTAAGCCATGCTTGAAATGTTTGTTTAGCAGTATTCCTCCCCATGGCGACATTTTCAGCTGCACAAGTTGTTCCTTCTGCTTGACATCTGCTCCAAGGTGTTCCATCCCCTATACCTTCATGATCGGGAGTACCTACTTTTGCCATGTGCTCCGAATGTTTTCTTGCAGCTATAATAAGCTTTTGATCTGCTGACAATTCATTTAATCCAATACTTTTTCTATAGTTGTTGTGTTCTGCAATACATTCTTCCTCCATTTTCTGGATATCTGTTGGTGAAGGTGGAGAAGTAGGTTGTGGTAGTGGTTGTGGAGGTGGTTGCTGCGGTTGTGGTGGGGTTAAAGGTCCGGTTGAGTTACCTTCCGGTTGATGAGTATTTTGCCATGGTAATCTGTGAGCAAGATAATCTTCCCATGCTTTCTTTTTTATATGAGAAAATTTTTCAATCAGGATCTTCTGGGCTTTTTTCGCATTAATAAAATTTTTTGAAATTGGTTGATATTTTTTATATCTTGTTTCTTCCCTTGTTAAACTCATATTTTGGAGCTGTTCATTCAAAAGTTCAGGAGAGTAGCCATAACCTTTCAAAATAATGTCTTTTATCGCTCTCTCAACATCTCCTAAATCTGTATCAGACCCCACACCTATTACTAAAAAGGCTCCTATACACAATACTACTATATATATTCCTCTTTTCACACTTTTTATAGCAAAATGTATTCCTTAATTATACATTAAAAAGTGTTACTATTTTGTAAGCATTTTACTATTTGGTAACACTAGAGAGAAGAAATGTTGCATTGTTAGTGTCTCACGATTATATAATAAGGTTTTTTAATCTATGGGCTTTTATCAAGGTAAAAAAACCCATTGTAAAATCAATTGTGAGTTGAACTTTAACATAACAATTATGCAACAAGTCTGTAGTAGCTAAATTTTATGTGCAATTTACTTATGATTGACCATCGGTAGAAATGACGAATATTGTGATATAATATTATAGTTAAAGTGAAGCACTTTTTAGTAATTTTATTGTATCTTTACCTATATTGAAAAAGGCATCTAAGATTGATAAATGGGGAATAAAACCTGAAAATTGCTGTTTATATTCTTGTGGCTTAAATTCATGCCAGATTATCTCAATACCTTCTTTCTTAAAAGCACTTATTTCTAAGTAATCTTTCCCATGTATCCCAGATATATATTTATTCGCTCTAAACTTTTTACAAAAATTTATCAAACGCTCTGTTCCTTTACCACTTACTTGGATTTTTGAACTGTAAAGAATTTTTATATCCATTTTATTTATTTCCAAGTATTCAAATGTGAAATTTAACAAAGCAATATTCAACTCTAAAAGTTTAGTGTAGTTGTTATTGATAATGGTTTCTATCTTATTATATAGTTGATTAAAAAAGGGGGTTTTACAATAATTTTGTTTTATAGCCCCTAGAATATTTCTTCTCCAATCATATTGATTATTTATTTCAACTTCATTTAAATTCTGACCAAATCTTCCTTTTACTAACACAGGAACTGTTATATACTGTGAACCGCTATTTGTTTTTATTTTATTCCTATTCATCCAGGCAAGGGGACCTGTATGAACAAATTGAACATCGTCTAATAATATGAAAATATTACTGTTAATAACCTTTTCAAAAAAACCAAAATAAGGTAGAAAATTAACTTGATGTGCTGAAAGTATTTTATTATAATGGGTCTGTTCGTGGATTATGGCTATTTAGTAATGGGTTCTATCTTTATTGTAGGGAGTTTATCTAATATATAGAATTTCTTTGTAGTTTTAAATTCTATGCCAAATTTCCCTTTACATGCGAGTGTTAACAGATATTCTCCACTTTCTAAGACAGGAAAGTATGTATATTCCCCTTGTAAAGGGTAATCAGAAATTATATTTGCTACTACCTTATGATTTTTGTCGGTAACATATATATTAGTAGAATCTACTAAATTACTCTTTTTACTCTTACAATCCCATTTTATTATTAAACTATCCCCAAAAAGTATTATTTGATTTTTTAATGGTGCATATAATTTAGGTTTTGGCTTTATAAGATTTAGTATGTGTTTGGTGGGTCTATTTTCTTTTATAGCCTCATCCATGTATTGATTACCTACCGCATCTTTTGCACTAATACCAATACTAAATCTTCCAAATAAATTTACAGATATTTCTAAGCTTCCAGAACTTAAAACGTTTTTAAATGATGATGCATTTTTCCATTTTTTAGTTGTAAAACTATATACAAAGACCTCAATACTTGAAGGATTTTTGATAGTATTATCATCATAATTGTATTGTAGTTTTATTTTTGCAGTATTTCTTTCTACAGTAGTGATTTCAAGTTGTTCTATAATAACTTTAGGCTCTGTAATGTCTACTATTACTTCGCCTAAACTTGTTTTTGAAGAATTGCCTACCATATCAATAACTTGGCACTCAGCAGTATAAATTCCTTCCGGTAATTCTATCTTTATAGTTCCTTCTTTACTATCCTTGTTTATACTTGAGACCTCAATGTTATTTTTATATATGATTATAGTAACACGTTTTGTTGGTATATATTTTTCCTCTACTTCAAATTTGAAACTTACATTTTTACTACGAAATTGTAAATTATTATTAACATTACAAATGGGGGGTTTTGTTGATATGAATATATCTTTGATTATTAGCTCATTTTCAAAGTTTGCCTTATTCTTTGCATATATTTTAAGGTATATTTGTCCTTCATAGTCAGGTTTTAATATTACCTCATCTTGAGGAGTGAATTTTTCTTCTATTCTATGCCATGATAATCCCTTGTCTGATGACCACCATACTTTTACTTCGGCTATTTCAAGTGAGGTAATACTAAATGGTATTCTTACAAATTCCTTGCCATAAAAAACTGATTCACTACTTGTTATTTCTATCTGAGGTCTTTTTGTTATGATACATATTTTTGTTGGGAATTTATTTTTGTCACCAATATCTTGTAGCTTAGATTTTCCTACAATACTAAAAATATAGCAACCATCTGGAAGTAATACATTTTTATCTTTTAAAACACTGCCATATTTTATGAAATCGCCTTCTTGATACTGTTTATAAAAAAGTATGACATCTTCTATTAAATCTATATCATCGGTTAACTCATACTGGACACTAAATGAATTATCTGTGATGTATTGGTCATTTTCAATTTTATATGATAGGTTTAATTGTTTATATATGATAGTAAAGGATAGCGAAGTAATATTTTCACTATCATCATAAGCTGTAATTACGAACTTTCTTGTATTTTCTCTGTTTTCAGGTAAAATCTTAAAAATACCACTATTATCCTTGGAGGTGTAAAGTAAGTTGCCTTTGCCTAATACTTGCTCAAGCAATTCTACTTTTTGAATTTTTTGGTTGTCAGATGCTGAAAATGAAACTTCAACGACTTTGTTTGATGGAGATTTTAGTGTAGAAGGTAAATTTATCTTGAGTTTTGGAGGTGTTAAATCAATGTAAAATGTGCAATTATCGGACCTTGCAGTTGAAGAATTTGCTGTAATATCCTGTGAAAAAATTTCAATGTTAAATTTACCCTCTTCACTTATTTTTATATTGAGTTCCTTTGAATTTTCTGTTCCAGTGTACAATAAGTTGTGGAATCTATCATTTTTATATGATAACACATTTATTTTTTCAATACCACTTTGATTTTCTATTATATTGAATTGAATATTTAAATTTATCATATTATTTTCTTTCGTTAGTTTACAAGTATATTTTATCTCAGGCGGTGTTTTGTCCATTGTATAAAATGGTGTTTCAATACTGGTATGATTACCTGCTGAATCTGAACAATAAAATTTAAACTGTATTTTATCTATATTAGTAAAATTGAAGTTATATGAAAAATTATTATGTGTCTCCTTCATAAGTGAGAACACGTTGTTTTCGTTATTTCTATAATAAATTTTTAAAGATGAGGCAGTCAAAAATTTATCTATACATTGCACTTTTAAAATGTCCTTGAAATCTTTTGGATATATAGTAGATTTTAGAGAATTCCAAGTGTAATAAATTTGTGGCAACACATTATCAAATCTTATTTGGAATGTCCTAGACACTTCTTCACCTAATTTGTTTTCTGCTTCTATGAGGAATGATATAATACCTTCAAAATTATGAGGTAAGGAAAAGGATGTTGTTCCATATTCATCTAATTTACTATATAGTTGATATTGCTTTCCATCAAGCGAATATTTCAAAGCGCCTTCTTTGAAATTTGATATTTTATAATCAAACTCTAACTTATTTGTATTTGAATATATATCAAATGACTTAGTAAAATTTAAGTATATCTTTGGTTTGTCGTGAACGCAAATTCTTGTCCATTTTTTTATATCATCTGTGTTTCCACAGATATTGTTTTCTAAACATCCTATTGCTATAAATTCATAACAACCCTCTTCCAGTTGTATGATTCCTTCTTCTTTTGTTATTCCATAACTTTTAAAAATGGCAGATTGTTCTTTTCTGCCAAGTAATTCTAATCTGTTTATAACTGATTTTTCTAAATCCGGTATCTTTATTTTGTATGAGATAATACCACTTTTTACATCCGTAGATTCAAAATCAACATTATATGCAAGAACAGGTTGTATGGTATTTAATATGAATGTCTTGCTTTCTATATTTCCTGCTATATCTTTAACTTCCACAAAAACATTGTAATTTTTGCAGTTATTAAGGGGGTTAGTTAATGTTTCCTCGAAGATGTGTTGAGTCTTCCCATTTAGTTTGCTGGTTTCGTCTATAATAACTTCTTTTTTTCTGTCTCTATCAATGAATACTTTTACATATTCAATACCAATATTATCATAAAACTCTAATTTTAGTGTCACGGATGCTCCACATATATATGTTTTTTGAGGTATAGTTTTTATATTAATAGCGGGTTTTGAGGAGTCAACGAGAACCTTCTTTGTTTCGCTTTGTGCTGTGTTTCCTACATTATCAGTAGAAACCGCAAAAAATTCATAATATCCATCTTTTACAATAGTGTGATCAAACTTTTTGTCAATATTGCCTTCTAATTCCTTAATTTTTACCTTTGTATTTGTATGATCTATGCTATATATTATTGTATTTTTTACTCCACTTTCATTATCATCAGCCTTTATATTGAATTCTATAGTGTTAGTAGTAGTGGCTGAAGGAGCATAAAATGCTATCGCAGGTTTTGTATTATCTATAAGTATATCCTGTGTCTCAAAATATTTGATGTTACCCGTAGCATTTTTTGCAACGATCTTGAATCTATTGTATTTTTTTGCTTTTATCAATCTTACATTTATGTTATCACAAGGTTGTAGTCCTTCCTGAACCAAGAAATAATCAATTTCATCTGTTTTCTGATATAGTTTTATATCTAAATTATTTGTTTTATCTTCTACACAAAACTTTAGTTCTATTTTATCTTCTGGAGAATACCACTTTTTTAAGTTACTTGAAAATGTTATGTTAGGGATAGTTTTTTCATATTTTAGAGTAAATTGTGTAGTATTTTCGTGACCAACTAAGTCATATACTTTTATATTGAATAAAAGATTATTACAGATATTTGTGGTCAATGGTATAGTATATTTGTATTCTTTAAGTCCTTCCAGTTTTAAGTTTTTGTTGATAACATCTTGTTTATCATCTGTATAAGCAATTATTTTTACATAGTCTATTCCTATATTATCTTTAATATTTATTTCTAAGTTATAAGGCAGACCGCAAAAATATATTTTGTTTGTGTTTATTTTGGTAATATCTATTGTTGGTTTTGAGGAGTCAACGAGAACCTTTTTTGTTTCGCTTTGTGCTGTGTTTCCTACATTATCAGTAGAAACCACAAAAAATTCATAATATCCATCTTCTGTTACTGTATGTCTAAATTCCAGAGGTATATTATTTGTGAATTCGCCTATCTTTTCGGTTTTTGAATTGTCTTTAATATATATCTCGGTTTTTCTTACACCACTTTCTTTGTCGTCGGTTTCTATTTTTATTGATACATCCTTTTCTTTTGCTTGTGGGAGAAAGTGTAGTTTTATTATAGGCGGTGTGGTATCAACAGATATTACAGGTGTTTCGGCATAATTAATATTAGAGGTAGCATCAACTGCTACAATTTTGAAAATTTTTTTAAAGCCATCTTTTAAAGATAGATTTATGGAATCACATTTTAATAGACCGGTTTTTAATATTTTATATTCGTTATCAATTGTTTTGGAATAAAGTTTTATATCAAGATTGTTACTTGCATCTTCTATACAGTATTGTAGCATTAACAGTTCATTTTTGCCATACCATTGTTTAAATTCACCGAGGATTTTTATTCTTGGAGGTATATCATCATAGTAAATGTTCGATATCTCATTTCGAGATTGGTTGCCACCTAAATCTTCTATACTTACTCTGAAATTTACATACCCTTCAAAATTACGTAAGTTAGAAAATGGAAATTTAAACTTGTCTGATATATTTGCTTTATTTAAAATATTTTTGTATGTTTTTCCATTATCTATTGAGTATTCTAAACTTAAACTGTTTTTATCTAATGCAGGACTTTGATATATCCATTTTAATTCTATAAATAAGTCATTGCCATTGTATAAAGTTTTTATTGGTGCTAAAAGTTTTATGAATGGAGGTGTATATATAAAACATACGGATGATGATGTAGCACCTATGTTTCCTATGTTACCCTCTATGTCTTTACCTATAAAATCAATGTTAAAACATCCTTCTGGAAATGAAAAGTTTTTATCTGGTGAATATTCTGCAAATTCCTTATATTCATTTTCAGTATCTTTCTTTAAATAGATATAAATACCTTTTATAACATTTGTATCTACCTCAAATTTGCAAGGTAGAGAAAATAATTTGTTCTTTATTATAGAAGGCAATTTACATGGAAAATTCAGATTAGGTTTTCTAACCTCTATTTTTAACGATTTTGTTATAAAGTTACCTGCATAATCTACAATTTCTACTTTGAAATGATAAGTTCCTATTTCTTTAAATCTATATTCATATATACCAGCAGTATAGTTATTTTCAATAACCTTAAAAGGTTGATTATCTTTTGATATTAAAATTTGAGTTTGTTTTATACCTATATTATCCTGTGATTTTATTTTTATTTTACAGGTTTCACCAATGTAATATTGTATTTTATCCGTCTGGATGGATAATTGAGGAGTGTCATTATCAACTAATATTTCTTCGTCAAAACCTTTGAAATTATTTGGATTACTGACATTCCCTGCTCGATCATATGCTTCGACTTTTACAAAGAAGTATCCACTTTCTCTTACATTTATAATACCTTTTTTATTTTTTACGAAATTTATTGTATCCGCAGTTTTCCATTCCCTTTCATCGCGTTTTTTAATAAGAATAATGGCATTCTTTATCCCGCTCCCTTTGTCATAAAGTTTTAATTCGTAGGGTATAGTAAGAATATTAGATATTTTTTTAATATGAAATGTATAACTTGGAGGGTTATTATCTATTTTGATTTTTTTTACTACTCTGGTGGTGTTACCTAATTTATCCCAGGCTTCAACTCTAAAGATTATTTTATTGCTTATGCCAGTTATAGAGTATAGAAGCTCATCCATATAGTTGAAGTTTTTGTTAAGATATGTGTATGTTTTATTGTCGTAACTAATAGCAATTTTAACTTGAGTATCATTATTGGGGTTATCATCAGTAAAGTGCCATTTTAAATCTATATTATCGCCATTCTTATAATACTTTTTTAATTTTGATATAGATAGAAGTTTTGGGCTTTCACTGTCGACTAATAGTTCAATAAATTTTGTATCTTCTAACTTTTGTATCCTGTTTACTTTTTCTAACTCTGTATTTATGCATATTACACCTATTAAATATTTACCGTTTGATAAGGTTAGATCTATCTTTTCGCCATATTTGAAAATTAAATTATATGGTGTAAATACTTTTGAATCAGTACTTTTATAAAATACTTTTACTTCATCAGGAGTAATAAATCCTTTTTTTGTTATTTTATACGAAATCGCAAAGTTGTTTGTATTAAACTCTAAATTGTCACCTATAATTTCACAAAATGGAATAGTATTATCAATTGAAAATACGGATGATTCCCAGTTACTAACATTTTGTGCTTTATCTTTTATTTCAATTCTTAAGATGGCATTCTGTGTTTGAATATTAGGAATTTTAAAGTATACAATATCATCTGTCTTGTTATATTCTATTTTCTTCCATTGTTTTCCTAAGTTTTCAGAAAGAAATAGTTGTAATGTATTATTGTCAGGATATTCTTCTTCTATATCAATTTTAAGTTTAACTATCTCCTCAGAATAAAATAAATTTTTATCAAACCCCTCCTTTACGGTTATTTTTGGTGATGTTTCGTCAAATATCAAGAATTTTTCTTCAGATATTTGGGCATTACCAACTTTATCATAAGCTTTTAAGATGAATTTGTAAATACCTTCTTTGTTTAAGTTATATTCGATTGTGTCTTTAAAATTGTAGTAAGTTCCAACTTTTTGTAATCTTGAGGCAGGGCTTTCTACATAAACTTCGATAAAATTAAACCCTGCCATCCCTCTGTCAAAGCTTGTATATGATATACTAACATTATTGGTGTTGATTATTTTGGGTATGTTAAATAAAAGATGTGGTGGTTCACTATCAACATAGATAGTTAATTTTTCTTCAGGTGAAAAGTTTTTGCTTTTATCTTTTGCTTTAAAATAAAAATCAAGTGTTGTAGAATAATTAGGCAATAAGAAATTGCTACATCCTTTTTTAGGTAAATTATTAGAAAGAATATTACTTTTCTTTTTAAATGTATCGTAAAACCATGCACTGATTGATTTAGGATGTTTGTCGTATGATTGATAACATATTTTTATGGTTGTATTTCCTCTAAAAATCTGTTTATGTAAATTTGTAGGTTTTATTAGTATTATTGGTTTTGTTTTGTCAAAAATAATTTTGTAGTCAAAATCTTTTAATCTTTTTGGAGGTTGCTCATCTCTTTTTACTAATTTTAGATAATATGTTCCCTCGGTTTCAAATTCTATTAAAACTGATTCATTATTGGCAAATACTTTGGTTTGGTATATGCGCTTATTTTTGACTATGTAAAGCATGCAAAATTCATGTGGACATATAAAATTTGTTAAATTTACTATCCTATTATTTGTATATAAAGTTTTTCTTATATGTGTGAATATTTTTTGTTCAGGTATAATAATCTTTTCTTCTTTTTGTTTTGAAATGCCAATAGCTTTTAATTTTTCTTCCTTTTCCTTATGTGTTCTACAAGAAAAGAAAAATAGGAAAGCAAAAAAAAGTATTGAAAACAGGAAAAGCTTGTTATTTTTAAATTTTCTGTTTAACATATTCTACAAGAGATTTGATAAGTAGTAGTCCATCGGGGATTGATGGTAGTTCTTTGTTTTGCCAGTGTGGATAAAGATATCTACTATGAAATCTTTCTGGGTGTGGCATAAGCCCAATAACCTGACCATATGGGCAGGTTATACCCGCTATATTGTTAACAGAACCATTGGGATTTTCAGGATAATCGCTTTTAAAATATTCAAATAGAACTTGATTATTCCTGTATAAATTAGTTAATACACTTTGGTTTGCGGTAATGAACCTTCCTTCTGCATGTGCTACGGGTAAATGAATAATGGTTTTTCTCATATTTATTATATAATCGTATTTTTTATTGACAATTATCAATTTTATCCATCGTGCTTCAAACTTGCCACTTTTATTGAAAGTGAGAGTTATATCATTGTCGTCTTTATTAGAAGTCCAGTCAGGGAGTAATTTAGCGCGAACTAATACCTGAAATCCATTGCATATCCCAAGGATAATTTTTTTTCGTTCTAAGAATGCAATAATGTTTTTTTTAATTGATTGTAATTTTAAAGCAAACATTGTGCCTGCACCCAAGTAGTCACCGAAAGAAAATCCACCAGGGATTACAATTATATGAAAATCGTATATAATGGTAGGATTTTTAAGTATTTTGTATAAAGGTAGGATTATGGATTTAGAGTTTGCAACTTCAAAGGTGTGTTGAGTTTCCAGTTCACAGTTAGTTCCAGGGGCTCTTATTATTAAAGTTTTTACTACTCTTGGCATTGTAAGTTTTTTTTACTATTTGCGGAGGTGAATGGGAATCGAACCCACCACCCACATACATTGTGCGGGTTACTGGATTTGAAGTCCAGAGAGCCCACCAGGTGCTCGTTCACCTCCGATATTACAAAATTCAATTTTATATTAAAAAGTTAATTTTGAAACATTCCAACAGATATTTCAAAAACTATTTAGAAAATAGATTTTTTATGTTTTAATTTTGCTTTTTTGATTTTAATAAATATATTAAATAATATAATGATATCATCTATTTAAAATGTTAATGCGTAGACACAATTTGGGAAAAAGTTTTTATGTTAGAAAATGTGAAAATTCATTTGATAGATTTAGGGATATAGTAAATAATAGGATTTAATTTAATGGAGGTTAAACAGTGAAGGTAAAACAACGGGGTAGTATAAGTTTACAAGTAAAGAAAATCTGAAGAGATTGTGTTAGAGATTTGTTTAAGTGATAAGATTTAACAATACAAAATTTTTATGTGAACTTGAACAAAAAATATTATATACTGTGATTGAGAAGTAGATATATAATGAGGGTTTAAAAGAGGAGTTGTTTTGGATATTGCAAAAGAGTTTTTTGTTGGTTGAAAAATATGATAAAATAATGTAAAGTATTTACAACTTGTGAATACGGCCGAGTTTTTATGAAGCAGAAGAAGAAAAAAATAAAGAAATTATTAGGGAATTCGTAATAGCAGTATGGTATTTCAGGTAGAAAGATGGGTAGTATCCTAAGAAAATTAATCTGGAAAGCAATAACAAACACTATTCCACTGTCAGGTCTTATTGAACTTACCAATAAATGTAATGAAAATTGTATCCATTGTTATAGGGTTGTTATGAACAGAAGAGAAGTAGATTATGAAATATTAAAAAATGTATTTGATGAACTAGTTAGTTTGTCAACGTTATATTTGACTTTTACAGGAGGCGAGATATTTTTGCATAAAGATGTATTAAAAGTTTTAAGTTATGCCAAGAATTTACGTTTTTTTGTAATTATTAAGACAAATGGTTTACTTTTAACCGAAGATAAGATTAAGTTTTTAAGAGATATTGGGATAAATAGAATTGATTTTTCATTGTATGCAGTGAATTCTAATATACATGATTACATAACAAAATTAGAAGGTTCATATAAAAAGACATTAACGGCTATAGAGAATTGCAAGAAAGAAGGTTTAAATGTTAGAATAAATGTGCCTATTATGAAATATAATAAAAATGAAGTAGAAACATTAATTCAACTTGCTGAAAAATTACAAATAGAGAAAACATTTGATCCTTTTATTAGTCCTAAACTTGACGGGAATAGGAAACCGTTAGTTTACAGGTTAAATCCATTAGAAATAAAAAAAATTCAGGAGAAATTAAAAAATTTTGAGAGGAAAGATTTAACTGATGTAGAATGTGATAGTGTAAATGCTGAAAATGAGGGGGACATTTTAAACTCAATTTGTTGTTCGGCAGGATTTTCACAATTTTATATAAATAGTTATGGGGATGTAACACCTTGTGTAGCCTTTCCACTTGTTTGTGGTAATATATTTATGTCTTCATTTACACAAATATGGAAAAAATCTAAAGAATTTCAGAGTGTGAGAGCAACAAGGATAAAAGATTTACCGACCTGTTCGAAATGCAGTTTTATTGATGAGTGTAACAGGTGTCCTGGTAATGCATTTATAGAGACAGGGGATTTTAGGAGTTTTAGTCCGTCATCATGTGAATATGCATTTGGAAGTCAGGAAGCGGTATTTAATGTAAGGTAGTTAAATAAATTATTGTATCAGTGTTAGTTATTTTATAAATAGATTTTATGGCAACAGATTGTAATAAGTAAATATAGTAATATAAGTTATTAAAAAAATTATTGTTAGTGATTTTTTTATAGATAGCCTATAAATTTATTATTATAATTGATATGCCAGGATTCGATATTCATTGTGTTTTATAATAGTTTCATATTATTATATTTTGAAATGTTTGTAGCTATTGAATGCACCATAAATAATTATTTTTTTGTGTCTAAATTTTTAGTAATTTATCTAATATTTCATCCATATGTTTTACATCAAAAAATTTAAATACAATTGAGCCCGTATTTGTTTTGTTATTATACTGAATCTTAACTTTAGTATTGTAGTGATTTGACAATTTAACTTGAATTTCTTGTAGTTCTAATGGCAATGAAGATCTTTTTGGCTGTGATTTTTTAGGTTGTTTTGAAGTAATCCTGGATATTATATCTTCCAATTGTCTAACAGAAAGGTTATCTGATATAACCCTGTTTGCATATTCTATTTGTTTTGCGGTATCCTTTAGTGACAATAATAATCTTGCATGCCCTTCTGTAAAGTTTTCACGTGAAAAGTATTCTTGTATTTGTGATGGAAGTGATAGTAACCTTAGAGCATTAGAAATAACAGCTGGTGAAACATTAAAAATCTTTGCTATTTGCTCTTGTGAATATTGAAATAAATCTATAAGTTTTCTATATCCATTAGCCCTTTCTATTGGATTAAGATCTTTTCTTTGTAAATTTTCAACTAATGATATTTCACAAAGTTTTGCATCACTAATGTTTAGAATTTTAACCTCAATATATGGTAATCCTAATTTCTGTATTGCTCTAAATCTTCTTTCTCCTGCAATAATTTCATAGTATTCACCTTTTTTTCTTACAAGTATTGGTTCTAATAATCCGTTATTTTTGATTGATTCTGCTAATTGTGATATTTCTTCATCATCAAATTTATTTCTTGCTTGATATGGATTAGGTTTTATAAGGGATACTGAAACGCTTGTCACTTCATAGTTTATAGTAGTATACTTTGCATCTTCTAAAATACTTTCTAATTTTCTACCAAACTTTTCCTCTCCCATAGATTAACTCCTTACTTAATAATATAAACCCTAAAGATGAAGCAGACAAAGGTGCGTATTCTAAGACTGGTTTACCTATATGCAAAGCTTCTTTAATATTATCATCTTTAGGTATAATGCTAAACAATATTTTATCTTTGAAATAGAGTTTTATCTCTTTGCATATAGTAATTGATAAATTGCTACTTTCATAATAATTTATTACTATATAAATTTCTAAATCTTTCTTGTATATAGCTTGTTTTTCTTGTATAAAATTTAAAATTTGCGCCAATCCTTCTAATGAAAAAAAATCCGGAACAACGGGTATTATTAAAATATCACAATGTCTTATTATGTTTTCCGTAATGTGTGTGTCTTTTGGTGGAACATCATAGATTACATATTGATATGAACTACTAATTGTATTTATATTTATCCCTAATGTTAAATAGTTATTTACATCTACAACTCCATATTCAATAATGCTTTTTTTAGCAATACCAAGTCCTGTAATAGAATTAAGTTGTGGGTCAAGATCAATCAACAATGTTTTTTTCGGTAGTTTTGATAATGTATATGCAAGATTTATAGCAATAACTGTTTTCCCTACACCACCTTTAAAATTACAGATACCTATCTTCTTACTCACATGCTAATTTTAAATATTGTAAAATTGTTTTTTTGTCATTACATTTTTTAAATATTACTATACAAATGTATAGTATATATGGTTCCTAATAAATTCCATTATTTCTTCAATTTTATTTTGTGTATTTGTCTTATCAGTTCAATTTGAGTTTCTGTTAGTTTTTCTGACTCAAATACACCTATATTCTCTTTTAATTGATTTATACTACTACAACAGAATACAGTTGAAGAAACCATTTGATTTTGTATTATAAATCTTAATGCACCTTGAATAAAACTTCTACCTGTCCTTAATGGTTTAGATATTTCATCTTTTATTTCTAAAAATGGTAATTCATCTAAAAACTCTTTATATTTTTTAAGGCTTTCTTTATCGTAAAAAACTACTCTTATATCATCCTCTTTGAAATAATTATCTATTGAATATTTTCTACTTATAATGCCATTGGCAAATGGGGCACAGGTTATTATGTTTATTTTCTTTGAAATTTTTGATAAATTTTGTCCTATATCTTGATCTAATAAATTGTATGTAACTTGACCAAAATTAAATTTACTTAATAAGCTTTCATTTTCTAATAAATCTACATTCGCAATATATACACCGCTAAATCTTATATATCCTCTGCTTTGCAATACATAAAAAGCATCTATTATATCGCTACAATATTCTAATTTCTTACCCAATCCACAAATTGTTAGAATATCTATATAATCAGTTTTGAAAATTTTTAAGATATTCTCAACTTCACTAATTACATCTTTTTTAGATAGAAATATTAATGGATATTTCTTTTCTTTAATTATATTGTTATTATGTGAAAGTTTATATCCAACCTTGAAGTTCAGTATCAGAGACTTTCTAACATCCCTTAACTTTGTGGCTAAAAACTTCAAAGAATGTTCTGGATAAAATGATGCGGATTCTATTAAATTAATACCCATATCTAAGGCAGTTGATATGATATTTTCAGCTGTGTCTTTTAAATTATTCCTGTATATTTTATTATCAACTTTGACTGTCTCTACAAAAATTTTAGTTCCTAAACCCAGTTTAGATATTTTTAAATTATCTTTTTTCAAAAAAGTATATTCCATTTATCTATAGTTTGTGTTCTCTTTTTTCTATCATCCTTATTATATTTTCTGTATGCTTTAAAAAGATAGCAACAGTTATAACGAAAAATATTAGTTTAGTTTTTTCAGGAACGAAAATATATTCATTTCGTATAACTGGCACAAAAAGATTGGTCGTTACAAATGCAATACTTACCAGACTTGATACAGCAGAAATTCTGAATAACAAAAATAACACAATCCATACAATCCCTCCAAGAGTAGCTAGTAATAAGTTCAATGCAGATACAGCACCAAAAAATGTTGCTACTCCTTTACCACCTCTGAATTCTAAAAGATATGGTGTCAAATGTCCCATTACAGAACCTGCTCCTACAACAGATGCAGCATTAAAAGCCACTTCCGTTTGAAATGGGTCCTTGTAATTCAAAATATTCAAAGTAACTAAGGATGGTAAATATGCTTTTAAAAAATCCAGTATAAAAACAAGAATACCGACTTTCATTCCAAAAACCCTTGAGATATTTGTTGCTCCTATATTTTTGCTGTAATATTCTCTTATATCTTTCTCGAAAAAAAATATACTGATTAAATAACCAAATGGGATAGAACCAAAAAAATATCCTAATGCAAAAAATGAAAAATTCATTTACTGGATTTTATGCAAAAATATAACTATTTTGTAGTTGCAAAATTGAATGATGATTATGTATATTCTTATGATTTTCAACTGATTTTCAACATTTATGCGTTGTCGAGCAATTAAAATTTCATCTATATTTTTGTATAGATTATATTGACTTTTTTGCTTTTTATTATTGTAAAGCGACATAATTTGTTTTGTTAAATTTTACAAATTCCCAACAATATAGTAATTTTATATTTGCAATCCTATATTTCTCTATATATTCCAACCAATTTCCCCAATATATATATATCACCAGTTACTTCAATCGGTTTTAAAGCAGGATTTGCTGGAACAAGATAGACTTTTTCACCTATGCGTTTTATTTTTTTCAATGTGACCTTATTATTTATCAAAACTGCTGCTATATCGCCTGTTTGGACTGGGGTATTTTTTGATATTATCGCATAGTCTTTATCTAAAATACCTTCTTCAATCATAGATTCACCTTGGACTTTAACAATGTATGCATCAGGATATTTTTTCTTAAGCCGTAATATTAACTCAATTTCGCTTTCTAAAAATTCCTCTAACTCTATTGGTTTACCCGCAGGAATAACTCCCAAAAGTTTTAAGGCAATAGCCTTAGAAGTTAGTGTAATAGTTCGCTTACTATTTGGGATTTTTGTTATGTATCCCTTTTTTTCAAGTGCAAGCACCTGGTCCTGGGCAGCTTTGGGTGATGCAAACTTAAAATACTTGCATATATCTCTAATAGTAGGAGCAATCTTATTTTTGTTAAGATAATTTATTATAAATCCCAATATTCTTTTCTGTTTTGCAGTTATAGGTCTTTTATACATACTTCTAACTATAATTTTGTTTAGTAAAAAATCAACTTAGTAATGTAGATGATATATAGAATGATTTTTATTTTCTATTATTATCGAAGCTAACTATTATAACTTTATATATCTATTATGGGATGTTTTTACTTTAAGGAGTTTTAGTGTCTTTCCAAGTTTATAGTTTATACTACTTGTTTATAGTTGATACTACTTCTTTAGGTTTGGTAGATATCTTTGTGATATAATTTGTATAGTATTTCTATTTAATATTTTTTTAAATTGAATATAATAATACTTACTTTATGCTGCTAAGAAGGGGGGTAATATTAGGTGCACTAGTGTGCGTTGCAATCAATATAGCTGATATTGCTTCTTCATATAACGCAGATGTAATTACTGATAAACTTGAAAAAAGTCAAGTTGCTTATAACCAAATAACTTCAAAAATAGGCAAGAGTATTATTACTTTAGCAAGTTTAAGTAATAATTACAAACTGAATTCTAAGAGTGATGTTTTTTTTAAAAAGAAAAAGAAATTTTACAGTAAAAGAATTTTATATAGGATAATTATGAGAGAATTTCCTCTTCCTGTTTTCCCATACAGATTTAAAGGGCAAGTGATTGCGAAGGTAACAGCATATGAACCTTCGAAGAGAAGTTGTGGTAAATTTGCTGATGGTAAGACGTCTATTATGAAAAATGCATATGATCTTACAGGTATAGCAGCTGATCCTACAGTTCTACCATATGGAACAGTTGTATACATCCCCGAAGTAGGTTATAAAACTGTGGATGATACGGGTATTGCAATGAAGAAAAGTTGGAGGCAGAAGAAGGAGTTACATATAGATTTAAGATTTTTAACGGTAAAGGCTGCTGTGGAGTGGGGAGTAAAATATAAGAAGATCGAGATTTATGAAAAAATTGATTAAGGATAGGAGGGAAAATTAATGTATGGTCCACAAATAAAAGGTGTTTTGCCTGGGGATAATGCAAGAAAAATTCTTGCAAATGATGAAAAATATTTATCTCCCTCTTACACGCGCGAATATCCTCTTGTTGTAAAAAGAACTCAGGATATTTGGGTGGAAGATGTTGATGGTAATATTTTTTTGGATTTTACTGCCGGTATAGGGGTTTGTAATACTGGTAACAATAATGAGGAGATAAAAAAAACTATTATAGAACAGTTAGATAATTACATTCACTTTGCACTTGGTGATTTTTATAATGATAAAGCGCCTCTTTTGGCTGAGAAGTTATGCTATCTAACCCCTGGTCAATTTGATAAAAAAGTATTTTTTACAAATAGTGGAACAGAATCAGTAGAAGCGAGTCTTAAACTAGCAAGATACTATACAAAAAGACCAAGGATATTAGGATTTATTGGAGCATTTCACGGTAGGACGATGGGTTCACTGGCAATAACATCCAGCAAATCCACACAAAGAAAACATTTTTCACCTTTAATTGGTGATGTAACACATGTTCCTTATCCATATTGTTACAGATGTCCTTATAAGCTGTCTTATCCTCAATGTAATTTTTGGTGTGTTAAAATTATAGAAGAAGTATATTTTAAAAGATTATGTCCCCCTGAAGATGTGGCATGTTGTATTGTAGAACCTATTCAAGGTGAAGGGGGATATATTGTGCCCCCTGATGGTTATTTTGATGAACTGACGAAAGTTCTTAAAAAATATGATATTCTGTTAGTTTGTGACGAAGTTCAAAGCGGTATTGGTAGAACAGGCAAAATGTTTGCAAGCGAACATTGGAATCTTGTTCCTGATATAGTATGTCTTGCTAAAGCCTTAGCTAATGGATTACCATTAGGCGCTATTGTTGGAAATAAAAAATACTATACCTGGGTGAAAGGTTCTCATAATAATACTTATGGAGGTAATGCACTTGCTGTTGTTGCTGCTCTTAAAACAATTGAATTAGTCCAGAATAAATATATGGAGAATGCAAAAAATATGGGTGATTATATATTAACTATTGCAAAAAAATGGGTAGAGGAATATGAGTTTTTAGGTGATGTAAGAGGTAAGGGTTTAATGATAGGATTAGAGTTTGTGAAAGATAAACAGACTAAAGAAGAAGCAACCAAACTTAGGAATACAATAGTATACAAGTGTTTTGAAAAGGGGTTGTTGCTTTTACCTTGTGGGGAAAGTGTAATAAGATTTTCACCTCCTCTTTCGATTTCAAAGAGTGCTGTTGATATAGCATTGAGCATATTTAAAGATGTTTTAAATACGGTCAAAAGAAATTTCAGCATGTGATATTATAATATGAAGAGGAATTTTTAGGAGGGAGTGGTATATGAATACAAAAACGAAAACATCTTTTCTTGATTTTTTAGAAGAGAGTTTGGATATAAAATCATATAAAGAACTCTATTGGGAAGGCAGTTTTCAAGATTATTTAGAATTGCTTGACAAAAATCCTTTAATTTGTAGAAATGCATTTCAACGTCTTTATGATATGATAATTTCTTATCGTTACGAAGAAAAAACGGAGGATAAGGAGAAAGTTGTAAGATATCTTTTTTTCAGTGATCCAATAGAAAATGGTAAGGATGCTATTTTTGGTATTGAGCGTTCTTTGATGCATTTTGTGAATATATTGAAAGCAGCTGCGTTTGGATTGGGGCCGGAAAGAAGAATTATTCTTTTACATGGTCCGGTTGGAAGCGCAAAAAGCACAATTGTTCGCCTTCTCAAGAAAGGTTTGGAACATTATTCAAAAACACCTCAGGGTGCTTTGTATTCTTTTTCCTGGAGAGATGGAGAAAATTGGTATCCCTGTCCTATGAATGAAGATCCTTTACGCCTTATCCAAAAAGAAGCAAGAGCAAAATTATTAGCAGAGTTACAGAAAAAAGCGAAAGTAGAATATTCTTTGAATGTGGAGGGTGATTTATGCCCTTTCTGTAGAAAATACTATAATGATTATTTAAGACAATATAGTGGAGATTGGTTTAGAGTTCTTGAAAATGTGAAAGTCAGAAGGGTATTACTATCTGAAAAGGATAGAGTTGGTATTGGAACATTTCAACCTAAAGATGAAAAGAATCAGGATTCTACAGAATTAACTGGTGATATAAATTATAGGAAGATTGCCATATATGGTTCTGAATCTGACCCAAGAGCATTTAATTTTGACGGTGAATTTAATATTTCAAATAGAGGAATAATAGAATTTATAGAAGTATTAAAATTAGATGTTGCCTTCTTATATGACCTTTTAGGTGCGACTCAAGAGCATGTTATCAAACCCAAAAAATTTCCTCAGACAGATATAGATGAAGTAATCATTGGGCATACTAATGAACCAGAATACCGAAGATTACAGAATAATGAACTAATGGAGGCATTTAGAGATAGAACTTTAAAGGTTGATATACCATATAATTTAAAGCTTGATGATGAAATTAAAATTTATGAGAGAGATTTTAAAGGTGAGAAATTAAAGGATCGTCATTTGGCACCACATACTATAGAGGTTTGTGCAATGTGGGCAATTTTGACGCGACTTTCTGAACCTAAAAAACTTAATTTAACTTTATTACAAAAATTGAAACTTTACAACGGTAAATCGGTCCCAGGATTTACAGAAGATCATATAAGAGAACTGAAAAAAGAGTCAGAAAGAGAGGGATTGGAAGGCATTTCACCACGTTATATTCAAGATAAGTTATCCAATACCCTTGTTAAAGTCCCTCAAGGAGGGTGTGTTAATCCTTTTATGGTTATGAAAGAGTTGCAGGATGGTTTAACATCTCACTCTTTAATTACAACTGAAGAGCAAAGAAAAAGATATACAGAACTTCTGGCAGTAACAAGAGGTGAGTATGAAGATATTGTTAAAAATGAAGTTCAAAGAGCGATAAGTGCTGATGAAGAAGCGATTTCTCGTCTTTTCGGAAATTATATAGATAATGTTAAAGCATATATTCAAAAAGAGAAAATAATAAATAGATATACAGGTATGGAAGAAGAACCGGATGAGAGATTAATGCGTTCTATAGAAGAAAAAATTGATATTCCAGAAAGTAGGAAGGATGATTTTAGAAGAGAAATAATGAACTACATTGCAGCACTGTCTTTAGAAGGAAGAAAATTTGATTACAAATCAAACGAAAGATTATTGAAAGCGTTGGAATTAAAACTTTTTGAAGACCAAAAAGATGCAATAAAACTTACAAGTCTTGTTACGAGTGTAGTGGACAAAGCAACTCAGGAGAAAATAGAAGTAGTAAAGTCAAGAATGAAAAAAAGTTATGGATATTGTGATATTTGTTCTTCGGATGTATTAAGTTTTGTCGCTTCACTACTTGCCCGTCAGGAGAGGAAATAGAATAGCTGGAGTTACTTAATCCGAATCGTATGATGGTAAACTAAAATCATTTAGTTTAATCTACAATATAATTTAGAAATTAGTAATAAAAATTCTAAAAAAATGAGTATTATTGAAGGCGGATTAAGTTGCTTTGTGCTTAATAATTATCACAATTTAATAGTGATTAATGACCAAAAGTGGATATATTTTTTAATAGAGTAAATAACAATGAGGATATGATAAAGATATAACTTACAGACAGTGTTTATGTTACAAACAAGCTATAACTTGACTAGCTTTTTTAAATCAATTTGCTCTATGTTTATTCTTGGCTGATATATGCTGTAACATAAAATGTTGCTTTACAATAATGAAGAATGTGGATGATACATTAATACAAAAGTAAATAAAATTCATTTATTCAATAGAAAGCTATGTAGTAGAAAGTCGAAAGTTTTAATAATTAAAGTGTGAGGTCGCTTTCTAATGTTTCTTTTAGAAGATGAAGATTTTCAAGAACTACTCCTGTTCCTTTAACGGCGGCGTAAAACGGTTCAGGAGCAATTTTTACTGGTATCTGAATCTCTTCCTCTATTGCTCTATCTAATTTTCTCAGGAGGGAGCTTCCTCCACATAAAACTAATCCAGTTTCAACCAAATCAGCAGCCAGTTCAGGAGGTGTCATAGCGAGGACATCTTTTATTACTTTTATAATATCTTTTATTACGGGCAATAGTGCTTCTCTTATTTCTTCTGATCTAACTGTTATTTTTTTTGGAATGTTATTTTGGGTATCTAATCCTTTAACTGAAATTTCAATTTCCTGTTCTAACGATGTTGCCGAGCCGGCATTGATTTTTACATACTCAGCTGTTTGAGGTCCTATTTGTAACTGATATTTTGATTTCATAAATTTTATTATTGTTTCGTCCATTTCATCTCCGGCAATTCTTACTGTTCTCCATGTAACAACTTCACCCATTGAGATAACTGCGACTTGAGTTGTTCCTCCACCTACATCACAAATCAAATGTCCTTTAGGTTCATTTATTGGTAGATTTAATCCCAGTCCGCAAGCGCGTGGTTGTGGAATTAAAAATACATGTCTTGCACCTGCTTTTAAACCTGAGCTTACAACTGCCTGTTTCTCAACATTTGTAAGACCTGTTGGAATAGAAATTATTACTAATGGTTTGGCAAATATATTTCTATTGCGTTGAGTTTTTTCTATAAAATATCTTATCATTGCCTGCGTTATATCAAAATCAGAAATTACGCCATTTCTTAATGGTCTTACTGCTATTAACTCTTCCGGCGTTTTACCTATCATTGCTTTTGCTAAATTGCCGACAGCAAATTGTCCTCCTACAATGACAACTTCTTTTGAGTGTTTCTTTATTGCTACTACTGAAGGTTCATTTATTACTACTCCTTCGCCTCTTACGCAAACGAGTGTGTTACATGTTCCTAAATCCATACCACAGTCAGTTGAAAAAAACTTATATAAACTATCAAAAAATCCCACTTTATTTTTTATGAATCTTTAGTAGTTGCAAGTGATAAAGGCAAAAATTTGAAAACAGCGAATGCTATTACCTTTACTATATATGGTTGAAATAATAAAAAGTTTTCAGCGACCCTATTTATATTATCAACCATTTGAAATTCCATTCACTTTCGATATGCAATAGTAATTTTCTTAATCGAAAAAGCCATATTCTTTTAATTCAACAATTATTAATAGTATTGAAATAATTATAAACACTAATGCTAGAAATATATATAAGTTTGGGTCTTCTTTCATTTTATTAAAATATTCTTGTTGTAACTCTATCGCCCTCTCGGATTTTTTCTTTTTCTAATTCTTTTATTGAACGCCCAGCGGCTCCATCTTTCCATATTTTTTCAATGATAATTTTGCCTATGTAGTTGTCGTCCCTATAAACTGTAAATTGGTCTCCAATTTCTACCCCGTGTTCTTGTCCAACGCTTATTAAAACAAGGTTTACTTTTCTGCTTACAGCAGTTACAATGCCATCTATTGCTTTTTTCTTTATTGTTATATCAGGTATTGGTATTTCTAATTCTTTGACCTTTTGAATTTTTTCCTTTAATTCTTCATTTTCTTTTGTTTTTTCAACTAACATTTTACTTAGTTCGGCATTTTCTTGCTCAATCTGTCCTTGACGCTCAGATATAGCTAAATTCTTCTCCAATTCTTGTGAATATAACATTTCAAATTTTTCTCTTTCTGATTTTTCCACTTCAATTACTCCTTGTAAATTTCTATTATCCTCCTGTATCCTTTTTAATTCCTGCTGTAAGGAGTTAAAATTGTCCGTAAGTTTTGCATGTGCTGCATTTAATATTGAATAATCCTCTCTGTTTTTCTTTAATAGTCTATCCACAGTTTCATATTTTTCTTTAAATGCTTCTTTTTCAACTTCAGATGCAGTATACAAATTTTGTATTTCATCTCTTTTTTTCTTTAACTCTTCAATTTGCTCTTGAAGTTCTTTGATAGATTCTTGATGTGCTTTCTGTTCTTTTTCATAAAGGGTTTTGTAATTTACTCTATATGAAAATAGAGTAGCGGTTACGCCAAAGTATATTATACTCAAAATTAGAGTAGCTATTGCTAATATTTTGGTTAGCACTTCTTCTCCATTTTTTTCTGGGCTACTTTAAATCCGTATTATAATTTCAATATTTTAAGTTTTTAAAAATTTTATCAATATACAATAGCTAAAATGGCGTGGGTAGTGTATATTACTGTAAGTGCAATAATAGTAATAGGGTTACTTGTATTAGGAGAGTTTTTAGGGAAGAAAAAGCCGACTACTTTAAAGGGAATTCCATTTGAATGTGGTATAATACCTGTTGAAACATCTTCACAAAATTTTGGTGTGCCTTACTTTGGGTATGCATTGCTTTTTTTAATTATTGATGTTGATATTATATTTTTTTACTTTTTGATTGGTATAAAGATAAGTTTTTATTATTTTTTGCTAATATTTTTATTTATATTATTAGGATTTTTAGGGATATTATATTCATATAAGTTGGGAGTTTTCAAATGGGATTAGAAAAGAGCTTTTTGGTAGGTGGAGAATATATAACGACGAGATTAGAGGATATAGTAAAATGGGCGCGAAAATTTTCGCTTTATCCATTGCCATTTGGAACTGCTTGTTGCGCTATTGAATATATGGCGCTTGTAGGTTCTCATTATGATGTAGCGCGTTATGGTGCGGAAGTAGTTAGATTTTCACCTCGTCAATCAGACCTTTTGATTGTTGCAGGAACTGTTTCATGTAAATTAGCACCAATTTTAAAACAAATATATGAACAAATGTGTGAACCAAAATGGGTTATTTCTATGGGCGCATGTGCTTCTTCCGGTGGTTTCTATGATAACTACGCCACTTTACAAGGAATTGATAAAATTATACCTGTTGATGTTTATGTTGCAGGATGTCCCCCCAGGCCTGAGGCACTTATTGATGCTATACTGTTATTACATAAAAAAATAGAGAAAAGAAAATCCCATATCAGTCTTAGTTAGTATAAAAATTAAATACTATCTGTGACAGAAGATAAAAAAGTAAAATTTAGATGTGCTATAGATGATGAAATTATTGATACTTTAAAAAAGAGTTTTCCTGATTTAAACTTTTCTCCCTGCTTTGATGGTGAGTATTTAAGAGTAACAATTTTTGACAAGGCGTCTTTTCATAATATTATGTCATTCGTAAAAAATTCTTTAAATTACACATTCTTAATGGATTTATTTGCTATAGATTATTTACAGTTGATGTATCAAAATCACAATAAAAGATTTAAAGTTGTTTACAACTTATATAATTTCTATAAAAATCATAGGTTTTTTATAGAAGTGCCATTAGATGAAAATGAAATTGAGTTAGATAGTGTGGTTGATTTATGGAATAGTGCAAACTGGTTTGAAAGAGAAGTTTATGATATGTTTGGTGTAAAGTTTAAAAACCATCCTAATTTGAAACGTATACTAATGTATGAAGGATTTGAAGGTTATCCTTTACGCAAGGATTATCCTATTGATAAGCGTCAACCTATAATTGGTCCTTTACATTAATTCTATGGTGCAATATTTTTTTTAGTTATCAGTAATGGAAGATACGGTTACAATAAATATAGGACCTACACACCCTGCAACGCATGGGACATTTCATTTTGTGGTTAAGATGAAAGGTGAAAAAATCATAGAGTGTTCAACTAATATAGGGTATTTGCATCGTGGATTTGAAAAAAGTGCTGAAAAAGGAACTTATACTCAAGTAATACCTTATACAGATAGATTAAATTATTGTTCTGCAATGATAAATAATGTTGCTTATGTGATGGCTGTTGAAAAACTACTTGGTATAGAGGCACCGGCGCGTTGTCAATATATAAGGGTCATTATTTGTGAATTATCTCGTATTATGGACCATTTAGTTTGTATTGGTGCGTGTGCAGTTGATTTAGGTGCTTTAACAAACTTTTGGTATTTTTTTCAGGCGAGAGAGGAAATATATGATTTAATAGAGGCTCTTTGTGGAGCACGTCTTACAACAACTTATACAAGAATAGGAGGGTTGGCTTTTGATTTGCCTGATGGGTGGGTTGAGCATGCGCTAAAAGTATGTGAAAAATTACCGAAGTTTTTAGAGGATGTAGATAAATTGCTGACTAATAATCCTATCTTTATTGCAAGAACTAAAAATATTGGTTCTGTAACTAAAGATATGGCGATGAGTTATGCTTTTACAGGACCATACTTGCGAGCCTGTGGTATTCCTTATGATGTTAGGAAAGTTAAACCATATCTTGTTTATAATAAATTTGAGTTTAATATTCCTACGGGTAAAAATGGTGATGTTTATGATGTGTATTTAGTTAGGATGCAAGAGATGTATGAAAGTATAAAGATTGTGAAGCAGGCGTTGAAAGATTTACCAGATGGTGATGTGTGTGTGAAAGATTATCGAATTACTTTACCCCCTAAAAAAGAGGTTTATACATCAATTGAAGCAACGATAAATCATTTTAAGATTATAATGGAAGGTGTAAAAGTGCCAGCGGGTGAAGGATATTCTTGTGTGGAGGCAGCAAATGGTGAATTGGGTTTTTACATTGTAAGTGACGGGAGTGGTAGACCATATAGGGTTAGGGTGAGACCTCCATGTTTCCCACTTTTTAGCGCTTTTGATGAAATGGTAAAGGGACGGTTTTTGGCTGATATGGTTGCTATCTTGAGCAGTTTGAACATAATTGCAGGAGAATTGGATAGATAAAATGGAACAAAATGTTTTAAATAGTTCAGAGAGAGAATATTTAAATAATTTATCTAAATTTTACCAAACACGTCAATCATTACTTCTACCCGCCCTGCATATAGTTTATAATAAATATAATTACATAACTAAAAGGGCAATGGAAGAAATAGCCGACTTTCTAAATATTCACCCAATCAAAGTTTTTGAGGCGGTATCATTCTATCATCATTTTCACAACCCTGAAAATAAACCTTATAAATTAAAAATATGCACTAATGTTCCTTGTCTTTTAAAAGGTGGACAAGATGTATATCTTGCTGCAAAATTATACTATACATCCGCTAAAAATATTCAACCCCTTATTTATATAGAAGAATGTGAATGTATTGCAGCCTGTGATAAAGCACCCGTTGCTATTTTAGGTAATAAATATCTTTATAATCTTTCTGAAGAAAAAATACATAATATTTTACATAACTTTGAAAAAGAAGGAGTGCTTCCTTAAATTTTAGTTAAAAGTAGATAACTTTTGTTTTTTAACTGTATCCAAAGTTAGATATTTAGCGAAAAAGTTAATAGATATAAGTGGGCAAAATAGGGGAATGCTATATGCTACCAAGACTGCAGGAGTTAACTGAGTTCATCAAGTTTTAAAAAGTGTAGGAGATATCTGAACGATATGAGTGTAAAATTTGCTAACCCTATCATAAAATCTATGGTCATTTTTTATCAACCTTAAAACTTCACACAGACCTAAAATTTAAAAAGAGACGATACTTATAATATGCTCAAAAATTAGTCGTGTGATTTAAAATATGGTAGAAAGAATTTACAATATATTTCTTTTATTATTGATTACAGCGATTGTAGTTGCAATTGCACTTAATGCTATTTTAGAAATTGGACATGATGTGCAGAAAAGTCCGTATGCCCGATTTATAGCAAAAAATGCAAATGCTATTTATAGTTTTTTGATTTATTATGGAGTGGATGTAAAGAATACTATTTTGTATCTTATTACTTTTATCGTATATTTAAGTTTTCTTGTTACTATTCTTGCTATGATAAAATTGTTGCAGAAAAAAAGCACAAATGCTATTCTAAAATTGTTGATATGTATTATTTTTGCTGTAACTTCTTTGAGACTGTGTAATATTGTTATAAAAGATCCTTCTAAAATATTTATAGGTGCATCTACTTTCAATTACTTCTATTTAGCATTAGTAATCTTTGGATTGATTTTAGTTGGTTTACAATTCAAGAATGTGTCAATGAATTTAAATAATGAGGTGAAAAGAAGTCTCTTTAATTTCAAAAGTTTTGCAAAGAGGTTTCTTTTGTCAAGTATCATAGGTGTTATATTTTTGTATATAGTTGAATATATATATCTTGTTATTAAATTTCAAGAATCATTTATAAGCTGGCAGGATTATATATATACTTTGCTGGGCGCTGTGACAATTGGTTTTTTTACTTCATCATTTTATTTTTTAGTATTCCTTATAATTTTCTATTGCCTATACATTATTTATAACTACACCAACATAGAAACATATGTATTTGTCGCATCGTTTTTTGTTTCTATATTCACAATAATTTTAATATATTATTGGGGATTCAATTACATAAGAAATAAAACACCCATATTTAATTTTATTCCACCTGTTTCGTTAATGCTTGTTTTATATTCATTTTCTATATATCCTATAGCATACATTATTTTCCATATATTAAGAAATAACAATAAGATGGCGGATAATATAATGCCTGTTATTATAATCGCAACAGGCATGGGATGGTTATTGCAATTACCAATAATATTGATTGGAAAATTGTTTCACAAGAACACAGAGAAAACAATAAAGTTAGCTCTATTTAGTTCAGTTGTCGTATGTTTTTTATTAATGGCAAGAATAATAATGGCGTTATCTCTTGAAAAGTATTTAAGTCATGCATATGTAGTTCATTATGTATCTGGCAGGTATTTAGTTATTATTTCCATATTTTCAACATTCCTTGTTTTGTCATTTTTGCAATTTTTTTTCCCGTCCTTATTTGGGGTATTATCTACTTTTAAGCACAGGTTTAATAGTTGGATAAGTTTAAAACTGTTAATTGTTTATGGTATATTTGCCATTACAGGGTATATATTGTTAGGATTAAGGGAGAATGTAAAATTTTTGATAGTCAGAAAAAGTGAAATAATGAGTTCTGGTTTAAAAACATTAAGATATATAGTGGACTTTGATAGAGACGAATTTTCATATCTTTTTTATGGTGGTGATAAAAGTGAGTTTGATAAAAATGATAATCCATACTTTAAAAGGTTTTTTAAGATAGATAAAAGTAATGGCATAAAAGAGGATTTTTTTATACCTCGCAATAATCAATGCGTAGTTAACAAGCAACCAAATGTTTTACCAGAATTTAACCTAATTATTGTTCTGTTAGATGGATTAAGAAAAGACATAGTAGGTATTTATGGAAATACAGAAGGCTTAACTCCACATCTTGATAGGTTTGCAAAAGAAAGTATTATTTTTAACAACGCCTATACAAATTCTTCTTTGTCGGTCGTTTTGTTTAATATTTTTTATTCTGGATGTTACGCGAATAAAAACCTTGGTAGGGAGGTATTTTTGCCAAGTATGTTTGATATTTTTTGTAAGTCAAATCGGTTTGATAATTTTATAATACCACATCTTTTTAAAAATTCCTGGTTATGTCCAGAAAAAAATGTGATTTATATTGATGAGTTTACTACCGCTAAGTTTCAAAAGTTATATAATGAATATTTTAGAAACAGTGGAGTGCAGTTTAATAGTGCTATTGATCTTTTAGATAAAATTGATAGAAAAAGTAGATTCTTTCTTCACATTATAACGCTTGATACCCACTTCCCATTTGAAAAGACAATGAGAGGTGGAAAATTTTTTGGTTACGGGATGATGAATATATATAAAAACCATGTTTCATATCAGGATGAAAATTTTGGTATGTTTGTAAACGAACTAAAGAGAAGAAACTTATATGATAAATCTATAATAGTAGTATTTGCTGATCACGGGAGTGAAATGAAAGAGCATGGTAGAGTTTATCACGGTTATCAGCTTTATAGTGAAAGTGTAGACATACCTTTTATTATAAGGATACCGGGTATAAAACCTAAAGTTATTGAAACACCTTTTTCAACCGTAGATTTTCTACCCACGATATTAGGGATATTTAGTATTTGTGATGAGAAGATAGCATTTGATGGTATGGATTTCTCCGGTATTGTTCTTGGAAAAATGGAAGAAGATGGGTTAAAGAATGATAATATATTCATGTATGATGGTTTGGAAGATAGGTATGCACTTTTGCATAAAAATAGATACAAACTTATTTATAATAGAAGTGAAAATGTTTTTGAACTTTATGATTTAAAAAATGATTCACGGGAGAGAAGAAATTTAGTAGATAACAAAAGGGATATTTTTAGAAAATTAAAGTTTACGATGTTTGATTTTTTGTATAAAGGTTTTGACATTTATGGTGACATTTCCATATTTAAAAAGTCGTCAGAGCAACATGATGTGGGAAAATAACTTAAAAACTTATATCTACTTTAAAAATTGTATTGAAGCCTGCTATATTTTGACCGGAGCCGAATATACGGTAGTCAGTATTAAACAGATTTTCAAGTGATAGAGTCATCGTTACATTATCTCTAATTCTGTAGTAGCCAGATAAATTAAAAAGAGTAACACCTGGTAATCCAGAAGGGGGTATTCTTTGCTTATCCTTTTTGTCAGATGGAGAATATTGTGAAGGGCTTTTTTTACTAATAGCGGTTATATAAAAAATGCCTCCAAGCTTATCCTCTTTATATGCAATACCAAGATTTAAAGTTGGTGGTTGAATTTTATCTAAATGTGTTCGTATAGTAGTTGAGTCTGAAAGTGCGTCAGCACCACTATCTAAATATCCAAAATTCCCATATAGATAAAATTTCTTATAAAAATTGTATTCTAAATCTAGTTCGAATCCATGAATAAAACCATTTGCGAAGTTTGATTTTCTAAATGTATTAGGAGGGTCACTTTGTGGAATTCTTCTTATTAAATCCAATAGTAAGTTATAGAAATAAAAAGCACTAAAGTATAGTTTTTGTGCACTATATTTTACTCCTACTTCTAAGTTCCAGCTTCTTTCAGGTTCTAACTGAGGACTTGGAAGATCAGTTTGACCGCTCAAAACTAATCTTACCGCAGCTAAATCGTCAAGAGTTGGGGCTCTGAAGCCACCTGACACCCCAAAAATCAAATTTAACTTATCAGAAACTAAATACGAAAATCTATGAGAAGGAACAACCTGTAAGAAGTTTTTACTGAAAGGTGTAAAATCATCCTCTGGATCCCCAAGAAAAGGATCAACTTTTTCTGCTCTTGTGTAACCATATTGTAATCGTATACCTGTTATACCTTTTAATTTTTGCGTTAAATTGTATTCGTTTTGAATGTATAATCCACCTAAAAAATAAGTTGCATCGTCTGGAACATCTCCTCTTTCAAAAAATGTCTGACTGCCATCTGCTTCGATATTCATTCCTCTCGTGTTGACAATATCATAATACATATCATAACCATAAGTCAATTTTCCTATTTTTGTATCCGAGATAAAGTAAAGCCAATTTCCTATTGTTTCAATATTAGCCCATCTAAATTCCTGTTTTCCATCACTTGCAACCCTGAAGAAGGTTTCTTTTTGTTTATGATACGAAAGACTTGAATGTAGTTGAGAAAAAAAGCTACCTTCTTCTTCTTGGTGATATTGAACATAAAATAGGTCTCTCCACTGATCAAATAGTGTGGTTTTATCAGTTCCTATGACTGTATCGCGGAATGGTCTTGCAAAGATGGTTCTATGGGTTCGTGGAACATTATTTTGGAATAAATGCTGTAGGACAAAAACTAATTTTGTGTTTTCCGATATATTATATATGAACTTGGTATCTGCATCGTTTTCGGCAAAACCTGTTATATGTTGCAATCCTGTATTTTCCCCACCTCGCAGGTCATTGAAATGTTTTAAGGTGCCACCTAAATAAAATGAAAATTTATTTGCGCCATAATGTATTTCTTGCCTGTTTTGAAATGTGTCTGAAGCGGTTGCAAAATATAAAGAACTTCGCCAATGAATTCCTTTTTGGGGTAGAGGATTCACTGTGCTTATTGCAATTACTCCACCCATCGCATCAGAACCATATAAAACACTTGCTGGACCTTTTATTACCTCTATTTTCTCAATTATATAACTATCGATGGTGTTTAAATATTGATTTGGGCCCTCTCTAAAAAAGGAATTATTTAACCTTACTCCATCAATTAAGTACACATTTCTAAAACCAGTGAGTCCCCTGATAAAAGGTGAACCGTGCCCAAAAGCTGTTTCTTGAACATTTATATTTGGTATGAAGTTTAAATAATTCGGAGTATTTCTTGAAATTGAATAATAAAAACTATCTTTATCTATAATATCTACTTTATATGGAATCTCAAAATTTCTCACTTGAGACAATGTCGCTGATTGAACTACAATTTCAGGAAGTTCAATAAAAATCTCTTTCTTCGTAGTTGTTTCTTTTTTAGGAGAAGTTTCATCGGCAAAAAATATTTGCACTAAAAGTAATACAACTATTAAGGTTATTTTATGCTTCAACCACCAACCTTGCATATTTTACACTCCTTAATTACATTTTTTTATGTATAAGACGAACAAATAAATCAAAAAGTTCATCTTTCGTTTGAAAAATATTTTCATAAAACTGCAAGACAAAAATGTAAATAGCTAATTGTCTTACGACAAACTAAATTGAGTATAACAGACCGCCATATGTGGATTACACATCAATTTATATACGGTATAATGTAAAAAATGCTGTTTTTCTGTTTTATAGGTAAAAGAATTAATGGATAAACTGCTTAGCAAGTAAAACTTATTTATAAGAGTAGGTATGAAATTTGTAATCAGGATTTACTTTACAAAAGATATTTACAATTTAAAACTTTTACCAAATAAGAAACAGATTAAAAGAGTGTGATTTGAGAGGTCAGAGGCGTAAGAGGATAGATTTTTCATCACACTCAAAAATTTCCCTTTGCGTGTAAGAAGTTAAATGGAAACTTAAAATTTTCCTCCTAATAGTCGTAGATTTGAATTTTTGATGAATATCTTATAATTTGTAGTCGCAAATTCAATGGAAAAATTCAAAGTCTTAAAAAAAGATAAAAATTCTAAAGCGAGGATAGGAATATTACGAACAAAAAGAGGAGCGATTATCACACCAGTATTTATGCCGGTTGGCACTTTTGGAACAGTAAAAACTTTAAACACACAGGACTTAAAAAACATTGGAGTGACTGTTTTGATGTGTAATACATATCATATATTGACCAGGCCTGGGCTTGAAGTTATAAAAAAAGCAGGAGATTTGCATAAGTTTATAAATTGTGATATTCCTATTTTTACCGATAGCGGAGGGTTTCAGATTTTTTCACTTTCAAATTTCGTCAAAGTAAATGAAAATTGTATAGAGTATATAGACCATGTGACAGGTAAAAAATTTACCTTAACACCTTATGAAGTTATTTACTTTCAGGAGAATATTTTGCAATCTGAGATGTTTGTTCATTTAGATTATCCATCATTTTTTGGCACAAAGTATGAGGAAGCGTCTTATCATCTTGCTATGACAACAAAATGGGCTGAAGAAGGATTAGAAGCATATAGTGGTAATGGTTTGATTTTCGGTATAAATCAAGGTGGAGTATACCCTGACTTGCGATTAAAATCACTCGAGTTTGTGCTATCAAAAAATTTTGATGGGGTTGCCATAGGAGGATTAGGACTTGGTGAACCACCTGAAAAAACAATTGAAATTGCAAAATATATATGTGATAATGTAAATGTTGAAAAACCTTTATATGCTATGGGGTTGGGAAGACCACAGGACATTGTCAATTTAGTAGAAGAAGGCATTGACATGTTTGATTGCGTCCTCCCCACAAGAAGTGGTAGATTTGGAAGAGCTTATACATATAATGGCATTGTAATATTAAAAAATAGTAAATACATCAATGATTTTTCACCTATAGAACAGGGTTGTAAATGTTTTGCCTGCACCCATTATTCAAGAGCTTTTCTAAGACATCTTATTATTGCTGACGAAATTTTAGGCATTACAATGGTGAGTTTGCATAATGTATACTTTTACATCAATTTATTTGAGAAAATCAGAGATGCTATATTAAACGATAAATTTTCACAGTGGAAACAACAGTTTCTTGAAAATTATACTAATCCCGAAGTTAAACCTTGAACTTAAACTTGAAACTTTAAAATAGCTCTTATCACAAAGAAAATTACAACGATTAATATAATAATCAAAGAAAAAGGTGGTTTTTCAAGAAGTTTTAATATGGCAGGAGAGAATAATGCAACTATAAGGATTGGAAATGCTATTACTGCTAAAATGTTGTAATATAAAGCATTTTTAATGTTACCTTGCAATATTGATTTAAATGCTCTCGTTGCACCACAGCCCGCACAAGGAATTTTTGTTATTTTATAAAAAGGACATTCTATCCTGTCGAAAAACGAATTGAAATTCATATAAATTACGACAAAAATAAAATAACCGATTATAGACAATCGCGTGATGATAGTTCTATTCATATTTGTGATTCTTAGGTAAAATAGTTATTGGGTATTTTTAATCTTCTCAATAACATATTTTAATCTATTTATTGTTTTACTTCTATCCAATAATTCTAATGATTCACAGATTGGCAGACTTTCTTTTTTGAAAGTTATTGCAATACGAAGTGCCATAAAAAGATTTTTTGGTTTGGTATTTAACTGACTAGCGATTTTTCTGATTATTCTATCTAATTCATCTGCTTTTAAAATTTGCGCGGTTTGAACATAAGATAAAAATTCGATAAAAAATAATAGAAGAGTTTTGTTATTTAATAAACTTTCTTTGAATAATAGCTGTATATCAATTTTTTCATCTTCTTCAAAAAACGATACCCACTTTGTAATTTCTGACAATTTTTTCGTTCTTTCTGCAATCATCTTAGGAGCTTTTTCCAAATACTTATGATATTTTTCAGGGGTGTATTTTTTCCCTGCATTTATAAATTCCTCATTTTTCAAACTGCGGATGTATATGCCATTCAACCATTCTAATTTTTGTAAATCAAAGACTGGTCCTGAAGTATTAATTTTTTCAAAGGAGAAGTTATCAATTATATCCTGTAGTGTGAAAACTTCGCGCCCGTCAGGAAGTGAAAATCCTTGAAGTGCCAGAAAGTTTATCAACGCATCAGGTAAAAAACCTTCCTTCATATACCAGAATATAGAGGTGGGATTTTTTCTTTTTGATATTTTACTTCTATCAGGATTTCTTAAAAGCGGCATATGAGCGAATGCAGGAGGTTGCCATCCAAATGCTTTGTATAAAATTATGTGTTTGGGTGTTGAAGGTATCCATTCTTCTGCTCTTATTACACAGGTTATATTCATAAGATGATCGTCCACTACATTTGCTAAATGATATGTAGGAAACCCATCTGATTTAAGTAATATCTGGTCATCAATCGTAGAGTTGTCTATAGTGATTATACCTCTAATTTTATCTTCAAAAGAAGTTACACCTGTTGGAGGAACTTTTAATCTTATTGTATATGGCATGTTTTTACTTAATTTTTCTTGTATCTGGTGTTCTGATAAAGTTCTGCAAAGCCCGTCATATTTAGGAGGCAATTTTTGTTTGATCTGGGTTTGTTTTATTTCATTTAAACGCTCGGGTGAACAGAAGCATATATATGCCGCATTTTTTTCTATAAGTTCAAATGCATATTTTCTATAAATTTCTGCTCTTTCACTTTGTCTGTAAGGTCCGTATGCACCGTCAACATCAGGACCTTCATCGTATTTTAATCCTAACCATTTTAGCGCTTCTACGAGCTGTTCTTCATATTCCTTTTTTGAGCGGGTTCTGTCTGTATCTTCAATTCTCAAAATAAATTGCCCACCATTCTTTTTTGCATAAGCGTAGTTAAAGATAGCAATGTAGGCCGTTCCAACATGTGGTTCACCTGTTGGACTTGGCGCAATTCGAACCCGTTCCACTTCTCTTATCTTCTATAGTCTTGTATCTCTTTTTTCTGATAGGCAATAATATCGTCTAAAATTTCATCTAACTTATGCCTCGGTTTAAATCCAATAGCTTTTAGGATTTTGCTTATATCCGGAACTCTCCTGCCTAAATCTTCAAAACCTTCTATATATGCTTTAGTGTAATCAATAAACACTATTTTTGATTGTGATGCAGTTTTCTCCTTTATTTTTTTTGCCAGTTCCAGAATAGAAATTTCTTCATCAGAACCTATATTAAATATTTCTCCATAACATTTACTATTGTTTATCAACTCTAAAGTTGCTTTGACGACATCTTTAACCGAACAAAAACATCTTGTTTGGGTACCATCTCCATATACGGTAATATCATCATTTTGTAGTGCTTGACTGACAAATCTCGGTATAACCATCCCGTAATGTCCAATTTGTCTGGGTCCTACTGTGTTGAATAACCTTCCTATAACTACAGGAAGTTTTTTTTCTCTAAAGTAAGAGATAGCTAGAAATTCATCTATGGCTTTTGAACAGGCGTAACTCCATCTACTTTTTGTTGTAGGACCTAATAATATGTCATCATCTTCCTTAAAAGGAACTTTTACTCCTTTGCCATATACTTCTGATGTAGAAGCAATGAAAACGGGTCTGCCTTTCTTTGCAGCTGATTTTAAAATGTTCTCCGTTCCATGCACATTGTTCTCAATCGTTTCAACAGGATTCTCTACGATTTTCCTTACCCCAACGCTTGCAGCTAAATGAATTACAATATCCGACCAATCTACATATTCAGCTACCTTGCTTTCATGGAAAATGCTATCAATATCATATCTAAAATTAAGATTGTTCTTAAGGTGTTCAATATTCCTGATTGAACCTGTTGTCAAATTGTCTAAAACTAAAACTTTTGAGTTTCTGTCTTTTAAGATTTCTTCTGCTAAATGGCTACCTATAAACCCACACCCGCCTGTTATAAAATACCTCGTCATTAAAAATGAAAAATGGAAAATATATAATTTTAATTTCGCTTCTCAATCATTTTCATCTATCTTCTTAAAATAGCGAAATGATAATGATAAGATTGTGAACTAGTTTTTCTGGCAGATTCTTACGCTAAAATATTGCGGAGTGTGATCAGCGGTGTTTGTTGAAGGACTTTCCGCGGATATAGTGTGAGTATGAGCTGGTCCAGCACTAGCTGTTGAAACACCCGTGGGATTATTGCCTCCAAAACAAAAATAAGTTCCTGCTCCGTGACCACTAGTTCCATGTAAAGCGCCACCCCAACCGCTTGATACTGTATGACTATGTGATATGCTTGTAGAGCCTGTAGCACCTGTATGGTTATGGGAATTTACTGTATGCGAGTGACTAACATTACCACCTGTTGTAATACCTCCACATCCATTGCAGGTAAGTGGGAATCTATTATTATAAGTAGCGGTTATATCGGTATAGCCTGTTGGACAGCTTGCCCCAGGCGAAAAAAGTAATATTGCACCAGAGGGAACATGTGCTCGGGTATCTACATAATTTTTCGTTGCAGCATCTTGGGCAGCTGTAGGGTCCGCAACATTCTTTATCTTCCTTGTATTCATATCAAGTTCTGCGTTAAGTATGTCTATATCAACAATTGCAGCACCTTGGTTTATAACCAAACGGGTCTGTAATGTTCCAACTGCATCCTTTGTCTTTGAAGTTACTTGTGAATATACAAATGAAATAAGTATTCCGCAAATAATACACAACATTAGGAAAAATAAACCTCTTGATATAACAGCAGTTTTACTTTTTAATATCATTTTCTTAACTCCTTAAATTATTTTTATAATCCATCAATCCCATCTTTCTATTTACCTTTTATTCTTCTTGTTGAACAAATGAATTTTATCTTAACTTTTATATTGGTTTTTTTGATTTTCATGTTATATTATCGTCGGCGGTCATCTTCATCTGCGTTGTTGTGAAAATTTCCATCTTGAACACTCTTGTTTTATTTTACTAAAATAGTTTTTATACCGTTTCATCACTTGTAGTTTATTTATTATTTACTTTTGTAATCTTTTCTTAATATTTCAATTAACCCTTCTATTTCTCTTTTCCCTCTTTCACTTTTAGGGTCAATTGTTTTAACATCCAATTCAATAGGGTTCTCTACAATGTTTTCTAATCCATCTTTTGCGTATCCTCTTACAAAATCAGATTCATCTTTGAGGGCATTAAGTAAAAGATCAAATGATTTTGGAGAAGAAATTTTTACTATACCTACTATTGCCCCACTCCTTACAACAGGGTCTTTATGTGTCATCCCTTTGTGTAAAATGTCTAAATACTTCTCCTGTGCATTGTTGCTTAACATCTCATATAAAAATCCTACTTCTTCACTATAATCATCGTTTGTAAACCATTCATTTATATGTTTTATAACAGTTTTCTCAACTTCCGGATTGTCTAAAGCATTCTCTTCCTTTAGATAATGTATGGCATATATTCTTTCAAATCTAAATTTTGAATCCAATAATTTCTTCTTCAATATATACTTTACAACCAAAGGACCATAGTTCTTTAGTGCAAAGTAGCTCTTGCTCATTACTGCAGGATTATCTGCTTTATTTGTTTTAAATACCTTAAAAATTTCATCAAGCTTTTTTTCAATCTTTGTAGTAAGCTGTGCTGGTATGGAAGTTGCCTTTATTTCTTCTTCAATTCCTAAATTTATATATAATTCTTCGTTACCCATTTGTTGTAACAGACTTTTTAAGGAAAGTAAAAAACTATTCCTGAAAATTCGGAAATTCTCCAGGAAGTTTTCAGTAAATATCCCTTTAGGTTTTAAAAATTTTTTGTAGTTTAATACACCCTGCCTTGCATAGAATATTGCAAGATGCCCGGTAAGATTTTTTAACGAATTTGAGAAATCTATCAGTGTTGTATTTTTTCTTTGCTTTGCAAAATTACTTAGTTTTTCTATCTGTTTTTCTGTTGCTTTTAATTTTTTCAACTGAGTCCTTATGAATATGTCATCTTTTTTTATAAGTTTTTTGATTTCCTTTTCTTTTTTTAATTTTTTCTGAAGCTCATTTATATGTTTAACTATAGGGGTGTATAAATTTTCGTGAATTTTTCTTATTAATTTCACTAAACTAATCGACTTATTTTGGTCTTTTAAAAGTGATACTTTGTTTTTTAAAATATTTAAACCTTTAACAAAATCGATATATAGTTGGGTAATACTTATTCCTTTTGGGGTAGGGATAGGATTTAAAGGGTCTGGATTTTGTTCTATTGACCCAAATAATCTTTTTTCATATATACTCAGGTAGCTAAGTAGTGCCTCTGCTGTAAGAGTTGCGGTGCTTGCAATTTCCGGAAAGGGATTTATCAAACAGTTATCACGAGCACTCCTTGCGAGATTATAGAAAAAAAGCGCTGTTTTCTTCCATCGCCTTGCAAATTCCTGCCATTTCGCAGGTGCAAAATCTTGCTTCTCTACATTCGGAACTAAACATAAATCACTAAAGCAAAGCTTCTTATAGTCTATTTCTCCTATATTATTCTCCTTATACAATTTGTATGCCTTCTTATACTCCTTCTTTATTTCGTCAGGTGTATCAGCTGGAAAATATTTGTTAAATTCGTTATTTAATGCATTTATGAGATACTCTAAATGAAAGATTAAGTGAGAATAAAATTTTATGAGACGATAAATTTCTAAATGTAGTGGTAAATTTGTGGTGTCATCCCAAATTACAAGTTCTACCGTTCTTTTTTTCTCCGTATTAAATTTTGTTAGTTTAGGTTTTATATCAGGATCCTGTCTTTCGGGTAGATACCATACTTCTAATTTATACTCACCAGGAAAAATCTTTCTTTCACCCTTAAATACTCCTTTAATGCCTAAAGTTGTTTTAAATGTTCCATCTTCCTCTACAGTAACCTGCTTATTTGCATTTAATCTTATGTCATTATATAATAGACCTATGATTAGCCAGCTACCTGCTGGTAATTCTGTTGAACCACTTACCTTTATTGAATATATACATGTTCCTATAAAATCAAAGTTGTGATAATATTGCTGTTTAGTTATTTTTCTTATAGATTCAGCTGAACATAACCCTGTTTCTATTTCATCTACTTTTATATTTAGTATTACATCCGCTTTTATGAAACACAGGTTAAATATTACACAGATGATAAACCACTTAAAATATAAAACTTTTCTTCCCATTTACTAATATTATAATATTGATATTTGATAAAAAGTCAAGTGGCAAGAAATTAGGATGTTTGAAGGGAAGGTAGTTTTAATAGTCGGCGTCGGTGATGGGATTGGTAAAGCGATAACTTACAGTTTTGCAAAAAATTTGGCAAAAGTTTTTTTCGTCTCACGACAAAAAGAACGAGGAGAGGAATTATTATCCGAACTTAAAAAAATAAATGGAAATATTACATTTTTAAATGCTGATTGTTCAATTGAAAATGAAGTTTTAGAGATTAAAAACAAAATATTGAGCACTGCGAAAAAGATAGATATTCTTATTATCAATACAGGTAAGTGGCTCAGTAAATTGTTAGAGGAGCATACACATAGTGATTATGACCAATTGCTAAATTCTAATTTTAAGGTTCATTATCTAATCTACAAAAATTTTGCTTCGTTTTTTAAAAGTCAAAAAAGTGGGTTAATTTTTACGATTGTTGGGATATTTGGACCGCGTATACTTGTGAAGAATCAATCTGTATATAACGCTACGAAAGCTGCTTGTTTGGCGCTTTCAAAATCATTTGCCCAAGAGCTTGCGTCCTTCGGTGTGAGACTCTTTGTTATCAATCCCGGACAAACGCCTCACAAGCTTATCTCTAAAAAACCTCACATAAAATTGGAGACTGATCCAACCTTAGAACGTCAATGTGTTCCTGAAGATATTGCATTATTCATAGAAAAAATAGCTTCTTCACCAGAGATTTTCTCAACTGGAAGTGTATTTGAAATTGCGGGTATAACAAGTTCTACCATTTTTTAACTTAAAACTTTGAATTTTAAACCTGAGAGTTTAAACTTTTTTATGGACAAGGCAATTGAAGAATCTCAAAAAGCTTTGGAAAAAGGGGAGGTTCCAATTGGTGCAGTTATTGTATATGAAAATAGGATAATTGGCAGGGGGCATAACTTGGTAGAAACATTACAAGATGCTACTGCTCACGCTGAAATACTTGCAATAACAAGTGCCAGTGAATACTTTCACAACTGGCGATTGGAAAATACAACTCTTTTTGTTACAGTTGAACCTTGTATTATGTGCCTCGGTGCAATTTTAAATTCCAGAATTAAAAACCTCGTCTATGCGGTAAGTGAGCCTAAATTCGGTGCTTTTACTTGCTTCTTTATAAAACCAAATAAATTACTAATTATCAACGGTATTATGGAAAATAAAGCTTCCTCTCTACTCAAAAACTTCTTTACTTCTATCCGTCGCTCACACCTTTAAACTTTTACATTTTTCCTTTTTGAACTTCAAACTTAAAATTTTAAATTTTTTGTTTCTCTTCTCTTATTTATCAGCTCCACATTTCTGAGATGAGAAAAAGTCACTTTTTACCTCTAACTCTCCTGGTATACTATAATAGTTGGTAAGTTTTGGTGCTATAGTTCCGGAAGGTAAGAAAGGACCACATTTCCCATTAACCCACGCACATTCAAGCTTAGACTTACAATTACTTTCATCAAAATCGGAACATTTTGTTTGCCCTTCATCAAGATTTTTACAGATCGCTTCAAGTTTTTGTTTGATCCGTGTATATAATCTTTCCTTTAACTTATTAAAACATTGTGGGCAATCAGTAGAACAATTAGAGTAGTCGTTCTTATATCTCTCGGGGTTCCAACAACACTTAAGGTGGTCATCTTCGGTTAAGGTTTGACCCTCTTTAGGGATAGCCTTACAATCATCACCTCTTAAATGATTTTTTATCTGATTATCATCTTTTTTATCACTAAAGAAATAGTAGAGAATATCTTTGTTCGGATTATAAAACTCCGTTACGGGTAAATTGGTTTGAACCAAAGTAAGTTCTATTTTATCATAATAAAACTTATATATGTGCGTTATAAGAGTGTTTGGAGGATTAGCTAGAGCGAATGTACTTTCTTCATCGATATTTATACTACAAGATTCGCAGACACTACCTAAATTAGTGTTTACCCAATTTACTTGATCTTTTAAATTTACCGGACCCTTATAGGGTTGGTAACTATTATCTCCACTAGAATTATTAACCTTTCTCTTATCACCTGTCCCTTGTTGTTTTGTATCCCAATAAATATGAGGTAATCTTACTGCTTGGGCACTTTGTAGCGTATTTGCGTCGGTGATCCCTGAAGAGGATGCCTTCAATTTTATTAGATAGGTATTTAAATACTGTTCTTTCCCACAGCAGAAAAGATGTTTGGTTGTTCCAGCTGGGTTTTCCCTATTAACATCAAGACATCTGATAGTGGGGTCAGCCATTTTAGCACCAGTTGGATCCAGACATCTTTCGCTCGAATTTACAACTGCTGTGAAATCGTCTTTCATTATTGCTTGAATATCCGCATTGAAACCCTGCCATATTCCTTTACAGAAAAGGCTTGCTTGCTCAATATCTTTTGGTTCTGAAACATTAGTCGGATTAACAATTTTCCATGGGAATTGAGTAAATTGTTGTGACGCTTGATTTGCTTGATCCTGTGGGAAGTTTGAGTCTGAATTATAATATAGTCCGGTGCAACACAATATTCTAAGTTTATCCTTTCCCCCTTCCACTGTCTGTTTAAATACACCTAATCCTCTATGTTTTTCGGCAGGTATGCCGTTTGAAACATTACTAACACATATCTTACAACAACTTTCGCCGGTTGGGTCAGGGCAAGTTGTATCATGTGGATCCGAAATGTCAGCTTGCTTAACCTCACCCCATGTGCATGGCATTTGTTCAGTTCCCCCTTCTTTAGGTACACATTTACCGGTACCGCTTGAAGTATCCCATTTGCACTTAGCGTCAGCAGTACACTCTTTATCCGCCTTGTACTCCTCGCACTTCTTAGGAGTTTTTGGAATACAATTACCACCCTGTGCCATGCACTTTGGATTAGTTGCATCAGGGCAGTTACATGGCGGCTTACAATTGCCACAGTAAGTTTGTAAATCCCCGCACTTCTCAATATTAGGCGGGTCTTGTGGTGGTTTTGCCTGACATTGATTATTAAGCCACTGGCAATATTTGCTATTACACTTATCTTGTTTATCAAAAGTCTTACAGAATGCATCCCGGGTTTTACAGCTTGCAGAGGTAGCAATACTTGTATCCCACACACATCCCAAGTCCTCATTATCTCTACACTGTGTTTCATTAGATCCTTCGCACTTGGGTTTTTCTCCAGCTGTCTGATACCAACCGCAATCTGCGCGCTTATTACAATCTTCTTTTTTATTTATATTAACACAGTCGGTTTGGTTAGGAGGTTGTTGACCAGGAGGATTACAACCACCTCCAGGATTACCACCTGAACCTTGAGGAGGAGGACATCCAGGGTTTGCTTGACCTTGATAAAAAAATATTATTAAAAATATACTTACTAAACATATTATTTTCACTAATCTTATTATTACTTTCCCACTCACCTTCTTAACTCCTTTTTAATTTTAATGAATACAGTAAGCAGAATACAGCAATTTAAGGTTTTGTTCCACTCTAAATCCCCTATTCTGCTTACTGTATTTCTAAACAATCCCATCTCTCTTAGATATTAGCAAAATGTATTCCTCAAAAAAGGCATAAAAATTGTTACTTTTGCGTAATGAAATTATGAAAATGTAACACCGTCGTAAATATTAAACATAGTGATTATGTGTATTAGATAAATTTTCAAGCTTATTTTGGGGCTCAAAGTATCTAACTTAAAAAAATTAAAAAACTGATTGCAATTAAGTTTGAGGTAAAGTAGATAAAAATTATTTGTATCGAGCTAAAGTTTTTAAACTCTAAGGCATGGTGTAATGGCGCTATTGGAAATACTCTTTTACCAAATATTCGGTAGGAAAAACTTTGTATCACTACTGAGATAGTATTTACAATGGGAGTAAAACATATTATAAGTCCTATAATATGTAAATTATATAAAATGTAGATATTAGCAAATATAGCTCCTAATGTCAAAGAACCTGTGTTACCCATAAAAATACGAGCGGGAGGAAAGTTTAAAATTAAAAATGCGAGAATAATTCCCAGAAGTGAATAAAGAACATTATTTACATGTAAAAAGTTTAAATTGAATTTTGATAAAATAAATAAAGAGCCAATTATAATTTGTGTGACTAAACTACCCAATAATCCATCCACTCCATCTGTTATATTGAAGCTATTTACCATGCCTACGAATATAAATGTGGTTAACAATATATATGAATAATAAGAAATGTGAAATTCGTAGCTACTGGTTATCTTTAATAAAGGACTTAGTTCATTCTTTTTTAGTTTATGCAAAAGATAAAGAAACACAGGAATGAATTCGAGCCACAGTCTGATTCTAATACTGAAATTCTTCTTTTTTTGTTTTAAAATATCATCTAATAATCCAATAAGGAAATAGGATGTAACAAGAAGTGTTTCCGAATATAATTTTGATTTTAAAAAAAAGAGCATGGGTAAAACAAAGATTATTCCTGCCATAGTGGGTATGTTTTTCTTTTTACTGTGAAGTTTTGCTAACTTTTCTGAATCTTTTAGGGTTATTGGGTCAAAGAGTTTAAACTCTTTTGAAAAATGTATGAAAAGTAAAAAATATAAAAATCCTACAAGGAAGAAAACACAGATTAATTCTATTCCACCCACAACTTACAAATTATAAAGTTGTTTTTTCTCTTAAATTTCGGTCTTATTGATGGTGTTGTGTGGCTGATTTTTGTGTGACAGACTTATTTTATGGTAGCTGGGAAGATGAAAAATTTATAAAAAGGTTTTGAAAATGTAGAGCCCTTGTATAAAAAATGGATTGGAATTCAATTTCTACAGCTTGTTTTGACCGGCATTCATCTGGGTTATCGTGGTTAATTTTCACACCGCCATTGTTATAGCAGTGACATTCACTATCATCTCTACCAAGGTCACGAAATTCTTTTATAAATAATTATAAGGATCAGTATTTGGGGCGGTCATCTGTTTTGGTTTAACGATTTTTAAATCAATCCATATATCACCACCATATGTGGGTATTTTTTCTGTCCAGGATATACTAAGAATTTTTATATGTTTAATTTTGGAGACACCATTTGCGGAAAAATCAAAGAAGGTTCCTTATGGAACATTTTATACTGAGTTAGTTTTGTATTATCTTGACAAAGATTTATAGAACAAAAGGTTTTGACAAACTGCAAGTTTTCTTGTAAATTCTCAGCGCTCAAGTGGTTGAGGGTCTTTTTCTACCTCCTTTACCTATGGCGTAGCCACACCCTTTGCTTTGGTTAATACTTTGATTTTCTAAAAACTTATCCCTCTTTTTGTTAAATAAGCAGTAGTATTTAGTATTGTCCTCTCATTCCCTGGGGAAGTGTAACTACTTTATTTAAAAATATATCTTTCTTATACCATTGTCAGATAAAATGATAGTATCTTAATTTGAAACTTTTAAAATCCTTTATCTATCAACTTAATACTGACCAAAAAATTCATCCCTTCATTCTATGAAAATCATAAAATATCCACTCTAAATATCGCAAATGTTGAAGTAAAAAAGAGAGGAATATAAATAACCTTTCGTATCCATTCTCTAATTATAGGTAGAATACACGGTCATTTTCTATCATTCATTTTTTTAATTTTTTAATGTTTACTAACTTTTGAACTTCTAAATAAACTTTTTCTTTTCTACACTTCTAAATTTTTGGGTTTTTAAACTTTTTGGTTCTACATTATTTTGAATTTCTAAATTGTCACTTTTTCTGGCTTTTGCTTCAGGGTACCTTCTGATAATGTTTGTCCTTGGAAGAGCCGATAAGGAACAACCCTCTCACTCTTTCTCTTATATTCTATTATTTCATTTTCTTATCTTTTATTATATCGTTTTGGGAAGAGATAACACACTTTCTCTATTTTCTTAATTCTTCTTTTCTCTCATTATCTTCTACATTTTTATATTTCATGCTTTTTTCTTCTACCTTATATACTAAATCCCAATTTCGTTAATAAGGATGGATTTTATCATTTTTCCACCCTACCAACATGAATACCAACATCTGGAAGTCCTGGTCCACCGTTACCGCCGCCATCACTGTTACGTTCTGGTTCTTCCTTTTCCTTAGGTTCTTGTTCCGATTCCGTATGATCTCGAAATCTAAATATGCTGGGTTCACGCTCAAATGGGCCAAGATTCAAACACCATCTATATTCCTGATGTGGGCATAACTCGCACACTTTCTTGCAGACATCTGAGTGTAAGTCTTTTCTTAGCCACAACCTTGGAGGCAACAACGTCCCACACTTTAAAACCTCATCAATATGTAGAGCAATGTAGTCTTTACAAAGATCAGCGGGTGTTTTACAGTTTGCTAAACAATTTCTTAGTTCTTTTTCCGTTTGCTGTAACTTTGTTAATTCTACTAATTTATGGTCTTTCTTTAACTCTTCAATTTTTTTCTTTAGTTCTTCTATCTCCTTTTTTAAATTATCCGTTTGATGCTTGAGACAACTTTTTGCGGTTGTGCATTTTCCTTGTCTTGCTTTGTAAGTTCTTATTTGCGCAGGACAGCTTCCTGTTGGTGGGTTAGGAAATGGGTCCTGTCCCTTTAGAAATTTTTGAACATCACTATCAGAACAGGCACCAGATGATCCTGAACTTCCTCCGCCGCCTCCTCCACCGGGACTATTTTTACATGCAGGATGATTTGGATTTTGCTGGCATATATAATTTGGCGGGGTAACAGCAAATAATATGCTACTAATACCTACAACTAGCGCTACTAATAATAAACTATTTCTTTTCATTTTCTTTCTCCTTATAAATTATTACTTGTTACAATTACAACCACATACATCGCAAAGTGATTTACCTGATGCGTGGTCAGTAAGTCCTGAGCATAGTTGACATATGTTAGGTAATTTACAGCTTGGGTGATTACCTACAACGCATTTGTTACCACTGCTACTACCACTGGTTGTAGTTGTAGGTGTTGGGCTAGATGTAGTTGCTGGTGCATTACAGTTTATACATCCTTTGGTTTTGATATCATTTTTAAGTTTAGCAATGGATTTAGTTAATTTCTCTTTTTCAGCATCGAAATTTTTAAGTAGGTTAGTAAGTGTATCAAGTTCTTTTTTTAGAGCATCTCTTTCCTTGATAAGTGGTATTAATGTTTTGTTAACTTCATCAAAGAGAGTTTTTTTACAGGTTTCATAGTTTTTTGCGCTGGTATTAAGTGTATTATCACAGCTAATTGTGGATTGAGAATATAGTGAAATGCAACTTACAACTACTACAGATATTGCAATTAAACCTATCTTATTACTCATCTTTCTTCTCCTTATAATTTTATTTTTTTACTTACTTTTACCATTCTACAGTGTATAGCAAAATCTATTCCTTCTATAAGAGCATAATTTTGAGTAATTTTTGTAACAATATCTGTAAAAGGTAACACAACAGCACTATCACGCCATATTTTAATACTCATCTTCTTCATTTTGCTATTGCATTAATTTTATTTTCATCCATTTTTTTACTTTCTTCCCACGAGCGCAAGACAGTGGGTTCGCTAGTGATGATGTTTATAGTAATGTCTTCTAAATGTGGGCTTTCTAAAACAGGAGCAGTTTTAGGGACCTTGAATTTTGCTTTTAATATAATTTTTTCATTACCATCTATATTTATATATTCGTTGAAAATGGATTGGAATCCAATTTCTACACCTTGTTTTGACTGGCATTCATCTGGGTTATCGTGGTTAATTTTCACCCCGCCACTGTCATAGCAGTGACATTCACCATCATCTCTACCAAGGTCACGAAATTCTTTTATAATATCATAAGGATCAGCGTTTGGATCAGTTATCTGTTTTGGTTTAACGATTTTTAAATCAATCCATATATCACCACCATCTGCGGGTATTCTTTCTGTCCAGGATATACCAAGAATTTTTATATGTTTAATTTTGGGGACACCATTTGCGGAAAAGTCAAAGATGGTTCCTTCGTAAGTATTTTTTTGAGATGGGGAATATCTATCGGGTATTAAAAACCCGTTTTTATTAGATGGGTCTATAATACTGGAACTATTATAAATCCTTATACTTTGAATTGATGCATCAGCGGTTAAAGGATATCCGTTGGAGATAGGGTCATTAAAATCACCGAATCTATTTGAGCCAATAAACATAGCCATTAAAGGATTATATAAATACTCGCTTCTATAAGTATTAAAACTTGGTATTCCATCTAAATAAACTGGGCCTACTAAATAGGTATTACCTACTTTTTTCCACTTAAAAGCGACATGATGCCATGTGCCCGCCTTCCAATTTTTAAGTCCCGTGCTTGTTTTTAAAAAGTAGCCGAAGCTGTTAGAGGAGGGGAGAGATGTAAAATTATTACCCATAAAAAGCGATAATTCTCTGTTTCTTATAAATAGAGCAATCCTATCTTTTAAAAAGTCAGGTGTATTTTGAGCTTGCCAGAAAAGTGTGAAAAAGAAAAATATAATAACTGCATATAACCTTCCCTTTTTTATCATATTCATACCCTCTCTCCTATAATCTTCTATTTCTTTATGCTAATGGAATATAGCAAAATATGTTCCTTATTTTTGTCATATAATATGTGTATTATATGTAACATTTTTACGGAAAGTAAACACAACAAAAAATTGTTACGAAAACTACACACTTGGAATGTTAAAGTATAAATAATAAATTAGTTAGAAAGATACATCTCCTATTTCTTTTGATGCTATAACTTCTTTTATACGGGTTTGAGTAAAGATGAATAGAGAATCAACAAATGTGGATTCCAGAATAGGTGGTTTTGCGCGACTACAATTAATTTTAATATCTAATTTATTTATGGTATTTGCATATATATTTTTCTTAGAAAGAAATATATTATTAGTTGATTTTTTAAGGGCATCTACTAGGCTATTGTTTAAGTATAAATCGCCTCCTAATGTGCAGTCTTTTTCAAGTTGTGAGGGTATATAGTAATGTGTTTGAACCAACATGAATGGTTGGGAGTTTGGTATTATTTTCCATAACCTATTTCCAATAGTGAAAATTCCACCAAAAGGATAGTATCTTCCTGCGTTGAATAGAGTCTGTACAATTTTCATATCCAATTTTTCTTGCAAAGAATACTGGTCGAAAGTATATATATATATTTCGTCGTAAGTACTTTGTGAAGAGGAAAAACCATATAAGAATGGATCGAAGATAGGTTTATCTGTTTTTGCATAACCCCTTTTAATATACTCTCCAAACCTTAAGCCTGGGTTTACATACTGTGAAGGCGATTCAGGCTTGTATTGTATATCATCAAGATTGTTTAATTGGTTTAATTTTTGCATATCTCCATATAGAAATTTAGTTTGTATAGGTAACCCTATTTCCCTATTTTGACTTTCATTATTTTTAAAAATATTTGCATTTAATTCGGTTTTCCCTTTTTCCTGCGCATCATTATCATCATTATTATTCTTGAGAGAGGTGTAAATAGAATTAATATAAAAACCCAAGTGATTCCATCTACCCTCTTGTAATTCTACCTCATTTTTTGTTACACTGTAGCTGGCAAGGTATCTGTAATTATAGTAATAAGGATTTTTTTCGTCTTTTTTTATATCTTTTACAGGTGGTGCAAGGTCAAAATATATTGTAAATTTATTTTTGTGGAATAATGGTCCTTTATTTATGAATGAGAAGGCAAAATAAAAATCCTGGATAAGTGCGGAATGGAATCTATTTTTTTTACGGTAAAGTATAATAAATTCATCCATTTCATCCTGAACATCATCTGGTGGCGGTTCAAAATTAAAAGCAGTTTTATTCTTGCCGTATAATTCTTCTGCAAAGAATCTGCCGTAAGAAAAAAGAGGATATATAGCATTTTTATTTATCCAGTTACCTTTATGCCAGTAATAAACACTTATACTGTAATTGAAACCACCCTTAAATAATGGGCACTCCAGGGCACGAGTACCTAACCTAATCCATGCAGCTCGCGTAGCTTGATCAAAGCATAATTCCTTTATACCTTCTAAAACATCAGCAGGGAAATATTTTTCAATTACTTCTTCCGCATGCTTTGGCACATAAAAATGAATATCACCACCATCCCAGTAAATATCCCAAAAACAGCAAGAATGTGGTAGTAACAGCTTTATCTTTTTATTTTTTAAATCCTGAACATTTACACCAGCCAATGTGCTCGCTGTCATACCCGTAAAAATATCTTTACTTTCTAAGTTCACTTCTTCCAAGAATCCTATTAACTTATCTGACATTATAGTCAAATTACCTTTAAACATGCCGATTGCTACGGGAACTGGATATGGCTGGTTAACTGGGGTAGCCGGAGGTGGTTTGTTTGGATCGATGACTATTTTTTTAAAATCGGGTTGTTTTATAGGTTGTAATCTTATTGTTCTTCCTGTATCTGAAAAGCCTCCATCGGTAAAAATGTGTGGTAGTTCCTCGTAACTTTTCAAGAGTTTTTCATTAAGAGGTTCATCAGCATTATAGTTCCTATTAAACGAGAGTTTAACTTTGGGTTTTAGAGTTAAAACTTTATCATCTTTTTTATAGGGAAATGAAAGTCGTTCTACAGGTAAAGATATAGTAGATAATCCAATATATCCTGTAATACTGGATGCTTTTTTTTCCAGAGGATATGCGAATGGATAAAGGTCTAATTCAGTTCCAAGACGTGTGGGATATAAATCACTTTTTGCTTTACTGAAAATATAATCAAAATATTGGAAATTATTACCTGCGAAATCCTCTTGGGTAGATAAGAAAGATGTATCCCATAACTTTACAAATCTCTGTGTATATGTTTTACCTAATAATATATTTTTAGTAAATACCTCGCCAATACTTTCAATGGTGAAGAAACCTGTTGGAAGAAATGTCCATTCAAAACTATAGTTTTCAAGTGAGAATTTATCTACCAGGAATCTCAATGGTAAATCAGGGTTCCAAAGATAAGAATTAACATTTGGATTAAAATTAGCACGTAATACTTCTTTTTGATAAAAGTCAACAATTTTTTCTTTATACAATTCTTCTACAAATTCATCCCAACCGTCTTTATTATAAAAATCAGTGAATGGTAATAAGTGACGCCTTTTTATAATTTTTTCAGCAATCTTTTTGGCTTGTGATAAATCTATTGGTTTTGTTTTTCTGATGATACCTATGGGAACACTTGTATATTTATCATTTTTAATTCCTACTTTATTAGCGGCAAGGGCGATATCAGCGTATGGGTTTAAGTTGCTACCATCTAAATAATAACCAGAGAGCCCTTCTAGGACAGCAACGATGACAGGGAAAGAGGCAGTATTTATATTAACAAAATATCGTATTTCCTTATTTGTTTTTTTGGGGTATATTTGGCTTATGCTATATACGGGCATTCCTTCGCGCAAATCTTGAGTATTTCGCCCTGATAACCCTTGTGGTTTTAGTAGGTTGGTTCCAAAAGAAAAAGTGGTGATAAAATCTTTTACAGCTTGATATTCGCTATAAGTTAGGGCAGTGTTTAAAAGTTCTTCTAACTGCTTGAAACCGTTTTCAGTTCTGGTATTTAGAATTTTATCTCCTAATGAAATAACCCCAATTTCTGCTCCTAGGGTGTTTAAAATTCTTTTTAAATTTTCATTTGAAGGGTCTTCCCTATTGGCAAGGTTACCATAGTTTATATTAATTTTAGATGCTTCATCAACTGCTTTTAATTTGAAAGTTATATACTCTTCGCCAAAGGTTAAAACATTGGAGATATAGAAATTTACTATTTCATTACTCCTTGGTTTTCTATATTGATATGATACTGCGAAATCTTGTTCAAGAGAACAGTTTACCGTGTCCAGTATTCCATTGCCAATTTTATCTTCGCCTGGGTCTAAGATACCATTTTTATTTAAATCTTCGCCTGTATATTGCCAATCAACATTTAAAATATTGCCAGTTTTCATATCTTCTACTAATCTTGTAGCGGCATAGAAAAATCCGCTCTCACTTGCAAGGGTTGCTTTTCTTTTATGGATAAAGTTTTCTACTGTTACCTCTTCAATAGTGGCTAAATTTGCAAACATTAAAGCGATGAATATTAGTAGAATCAACACGAGTATAACTACAATCAACAGCACCCCCTGATTGTTATTTTTTTTATGTTTCATCCTAATATAAATGTTGTGGCAAATTTTATTCCTTTATTTGCGAGTAAAAATTGTAACATTGTAACGTTTTTGTAACATAGTTTTCTTATGGCTTCTCAGGGGCTAAATACTTTTTTGCGTCCATTGCCACTACACACCATTTTTATGATTTTGTATTTTAAAAGTATAATAAAATTTTTGTTAAATAAAAATAGAAATAATGGGAATAACCAAGCCCGAGGTAAGATTAGTAAATTATTTTACTGCTCCAATAGAAACAATGGCTGCATCTGCAAGGACATGCTATTCTTCTAAAGGGCTTGTAGAGATAGATGAAATAAAATATTCACAAAAAAAATATGAAAATGCTCTAAAGATTCTAAAGAGTATCTTTCAAGCAGGGCACCATACAGTAATACAACATATTCATTTTCAGTTCTCTATAGATAAGGTTTCAAGACAGTTTGTTTGGAGTTTTTTACATTCACATCCTTTTTACAATAGTGAACAGGTTAGCCAGCGCTATGTTGAAGTAAGAAGAGAAAATGTTTTTATACCCCCCTTAAAAAATAATTTGCTTGATATATATTTTAATTGTATCAATTTTCAGATATCTGCTTACTATAAACTTATTGATATGTTAAGTCCAGTTGTTGCTGATGAATATTATAGACGGTTTCCACAAAGGATACATTACGAAAAATACAAAAAAGATATAAAGAAAAAAGCCCAGGAAATAGCAAGATATGTTTTGCCATTAGGAACACTTACTTATCTATATCATACAATCAGTGCTATCACTTTGATAAGATACTACAAAATGATGAACCAACTGGATACATCTTATGAACAGAAAGTTGTTGTAGAGGAGATGGTAAAAGATGTAATAGCTATGGATAAGAATATGGAAATGTTTTTTAAGGAAAAATATGAATTGGAAGAAACTTTGGAATATATGAATTCAAAGTTTGAGGTTCAAGATTCAAAATTCAAAGATGAATTTGATGGTCTAATGGATGGTTGCTATTCTAAATTAGTTTCTTGGGATCCGAATGCTGAAAAAATAATTTATGATGCCATAAGAGAAGTATTGGGGCTGTCAAAAAGTGCAATTAGTTTAGAGGATGCAATAGATTTAGTAGTAGATCCTGAAAGAAATAAGTACTTAGCATCTACGGTAGAAGTATCGACCATATCAAAATTAAACAGGGTATTATTTAATACACACTATATCTTCAAAAAGAGGATGAGTCATTGTGCTGATTCACAAAATCAGCGTCATCGTATGACACCTGCATCAAGACCTGCTTTGACTTTAATTGATAATTGTAAACCAGATTACATTATTCCAAAACTTATAAAGAATGATAAAACAATATTAAAGTTTTATGAAGATGTAATGGAAAGAGTATGGGGTTTTTATAATTTATTTTTAAGTTATGGGGGGACGAAAGAATTTGCTTTATATCTTCTCCCTAATGCTCTTACTATAAGATATACCGAGTCAGCAGATGCTTTAAATCTTATACACAAACTAAAATCACGCCTGTGTTACAATGCTCAGGAAGAAATATGGCAAGCGTCATTGGAGGAGGCATTACAAATTCAAAAAGTGCATCCACATTTAGGCAAATATTTACTTGCTCCATGCTTTTATAGAATGAAAGCCGGTGTTACACCTTTTTGTCCTGAAGGTGAAAGATACTGCGGTGTAGCTGTCTGGAAATATGCTTTAGAAGAATATAATCGTCTTATATAGTAAAATAGAAATAAAAATTTAAAAAGTACTTATCATTGAATGGAAAAAATTTTCTATTAGTTTATGTGAATATTTAGAAGATAAGAATGAATCAGGGTGAAATTGGACACCTAAAAATTTTTCTTGGGCACTTTCAATAGACATTATTTCCCTATCATCAGAAATACTTGAAACATAGTTTTGGATTGTTTTATTTCTACAATAAATAGTAAGAGAATTGTATCGTGCTACTTTAATCCTCTTTGGTATTCCAAACCAGAAAGGAAAATTAAGATGGGTGATGAAGGTGGTGTCCCCATGTATAATATGGCTGGATTGCCTTATACTAAATCCCAATACACTACCTATAATTTGGTGTCCTAAACATATACCTAATATTGGTTTTTTACTAAGGAATTTTTCAACGATTTTGTAAGACATACCACTGTTTCGCGGAGAATATGGACCCGATGAAATTACAATAATGTCGTAATAATTTATAGAGTTAACATAAATACTATCATTATAGTATATGTCTAAACAGATGTTGTTGTCATAAATTTTAGTTTTATTGGTATTTACATTTACTTTCTTATTTTTGTTTAAAATAACATTAGATATTAGAGAAACTATATTGTAGGTAAAGGAGTCATAGTTATTTATTAAAACTACATTTAACATAAGGAAAAATTGCTTAAGTAAGCACAACTAATAAGATTTGGATGATTTTATCTTTTTTTGAGCTTTTTTTCTAAATATTTAATTATGAGCTTAAATGTTTTTGTATTTCTTATAATATCTAATTCTTTATCCTTTTTTAACCATCTTAAATCAGAATATCCTGCTTTGATAGCTTTTCTTAACATTCTTAGTGCTAGCCTTTTTTTCCCCATTAAAGAATAAAGGCAAGCCATGTTATAAAACAGTATTTCATTACTTACTACCGCAGTGAGTTCTTTAAAATATTGAACTGCCATTTTATATTGTTGTGTATATACAAGTAAATCTACTATATTGGAATGAATATAATAATATAAATGCACTAACCCATGAAAAAGATATACATACTTTAAAAATTGAAGTTGGGCTATATACCTATTTACAAATTGTTTTTCACCCAGAACAGCCAACGACATAAGAGCAGGATGTGTTAAATCATATAAATTGTTATTAAATATATAATCCTCAAACCTCTGAATGGATACTAACTTCTTTAAAAATTTTATAACTACTTTCTTATTATATTTGGATTCACTCAAAGCGTCTACCGCTAAAATTCTTATTGCTTTATAGTAATGTATATCAATATATGGAATAATATAAGGATATTCAGGATTATTTATGATATTCTTTAATATTAGAAAAACCCATCTTTTATTGGGTAATTTCCAGATTCTTGTATGTTGTCCCTCATAATGACCGTATTTATATTCCACAGGGTCAATACAGCGTTGTAGATGATTTTCTATTATGTATTTATGTTTTAAAAATAGTAGATTGCGTTTAAAAGTATAAGAGGTATTTTTAATCGCCTTGGTAATTTTTTCTATTGGTATACATCTTAGCACGAAATATAAATATGGTGAAAATTCAACAAATTTTGCTGTATTTGTCAAAAATGCAAATTCTTCTTCGTATCTGTTTTTTAGTTTTTTTAGAACAATTTCTATATTATGTTGAGAACACGGCAGTGAGTTTAGGTAATCTATTTTTTCATAAGTAACTTCTTCAGGCTCTTTACTAAAGGTGTAGTGTGTTAATGCTATTAAAAATAAAAAGATATATATAGTATTCTTAATAGTAAAATTAATATTATTATGCTTGTCAACCATATTTTGTGAAGATTATTATAATTTCTATATATTTTATAAC